>CZCB01000650.1_pt2 | contig 44176 bp, 33 predicted proteins | sample 591991 | NCBI WGS metagenome assembly CZCB01 (sample SAMEA3556809, study PRJEB10932) | anaerobic digester metagenome
ACCAGGGAACCCTACATCCCTGGAAGCAGCATCAAGGGGAGGCTGCGGAGTTTGGCCGAGAAAAAGGCCTTTGCCGGAAAGGATTTCACCGAAACAAGCCTCGACCAATTCTTCAATAAACGGGTGGACCGGGTGCGCCACCACGAATGCAATGATGTCTATTGCCCTGTGTGCAGGCTTTTTGGTACCAGCCAGGATAAGACCGTCCCCCAGAACCGTCCCGCCCGGCTTTTTGTGGAAGATGCAGCCCTCACGGTTGAAAGCAAAAGGCTGCTGGAGGAGATTGACACCGGCTTGTACCTGACGGAGCTGAAATTTGAAAATACCTTAGACCGCCTGACGGCGGCGGCCACCCCCCGGCAGCTGGAACGGGTGCCCCGGGGGACCCGGTTCAACTTCCAGCTCATTTATAACCTGGACGAGCCTTTGACGGAATCCCCGGTACGCGGGGATCTGGAGGAGATCTTTTCCCTGCTGCAGCTCCTCAACGACGATGTCCTGGGGGGAAGCGGTTCCCGGGGTTCCGGCCGGGTGGAATTGGAGGAACTGGAAGTTCGCTACCGGCCCCTGGCCTATTATCTTCCCGGTGAGGGCCAGGGAGAAGAGGTAGTTTACCGGCAGGAGGAAGGACAGGGCCTGCGGGAGTTTTTTACCGGTGTCCTGGTCCGGCTCTTTGGGGAGGGCAGGTGACCGGATGTGGCGGTTAAGGCAGTGAAGCTTAGGTTCCGTTCCCCCCTCCATGTGGGGGAACAGGGGCTGGGTCTGGAAGAGGTCAGCACTATGGTCCATTCCGACACCCTCTATGGGGCCATTTACAGCCTCTGGTGCCAGGTGTACGGTCCTCCCGAAGGCAACCTGCCCCTGCGCCTGTCGTCGGCCTTCCCCTATTTGGAAGATGAATATTATTATCCCAAGCCAAATCTTCCAGTTCCGGCCCTGGCCGATCCCGATGTGCGGAGTGTCTACGGCAAGGGGGTGAAGAGGACCAGTTTTGTCCCGGAGAACCTCTTTCTTGCCTGGATCCGGGGAGCCGATTTTTCCCTGGCCGCACTGGAAGAGTCCCAGGAAAGGCTGAAGGGGGCCATAAAAAAGCTGGTCCGGCCCCGGGTCAGCCTGGACCGGGTCCGGCTGGACTCCGCTTACTACCAGGTGGGGGAACTCCACTTTTCCCCCGACCGGGAGTGCGGCCTCTACTTTTTGCTGGAAACGGAGACCGACACAGCCTGGCGGGACCTGAAACCTGTCCTGAACCTTTTGGGGGAACAGGGCCTGGGTGGGGAACGCAGCCTGGGGTACGGCCGCTTTACCCCCACCTTCATAGAAGATTATTCCTGCCCCCGGGTGGAAGGGGGCCAACGCTATTTGACCCTGTCCCTGGTCTATCCGGCCGGGCCGGAAGAGACCGCCGGTTCCCTGGTGTACTACCGGCTGCTGGAGCGGGGGGGCTGGATCAATTCCCCCGGCGGGGGCGGCAATTTCCGCACCCTGCGGGTCAACATGCTGGCCGAGGGGAGCATTTTCTCCCGCCCCCTGGAGGGGAAGGTTATAGATGTAGCCCCTGCCGATTTTAGCCGCCGGTATCACCCTGTGTACCGGTACGGGCGCTCCTTTTTGCTCCGGGTGAAATGAGGTGAAAAGATGAGCACTCACAAGGTGGAAATAGAGGTCCTTTCCCCCCTGCACATAAGCGGAGCAGGGCGGGAACTGGGGACCATGGAGTTTTTACGGGACAGAGACCGGGTGTATCTCATCAATGAGGATAAGCTGGTACAGGCTTTGGAGCGGGAAGGGCTCACCGGTGAGTTTCTCCACTATCTCAGCCGGGATTACCGGCCCAATCTCTTCCGCTTCCTCCAGAACCTGCCCCGGGAGCGGGCCCTGGCCATCAGGGAGGCCGCCTGCGGCCGCAGCATCCCCCACGGGATCAGGAGCCATTTTTTCGGCGTGCGGCCCCAGCAGTGGGACCCGGTAACGGGGTCCCCCGTGCTCCCGGGTTCGGCTGTGAAAGGAGCCCTACGCAACCTGGTCCTTTATCTTTGCTGCCGGAAAGACAAGGCTCTCCGGGAACGGGCGGCCAGGGCAGTGGCCGCAGGAGGGAGCCGCAAGACGGTGGGCCGGTTCCTCGACGAGCTGCTCTTTGCTGCGGCCCGGATCCCGGGGGCCAGGCAGGTTCCAAACCGGGATTGGTTCCGCACCTTTCAAGTGAGCGATTTTCACACGGTGCAGGCTTCCTGTACCCAGGTGGAGGAAGTAAAGGTTGTCAGCCTGAACCGGGAGGGAGGATTTCATTTTTCCCGGGACCGCCGGGATAAGCAAAACCAGAGGACCATATCCATTTTTGTGGAAACAATTTCCCCGGGGACGGTTTTTACCGGCACCATCACCTGCCCACCCTTTTTACAGGGCCTCTTTCAGGCCCACCAAAGGAGGGAAGGGATAGTCTTTGACCCGCCGGCCCTCCTTTCCCGGTTGGATGAGAAGGCAGATATTCTCCTGGCGGAAGAAAGGGCCTTTTTTGCCCGGGCCGGCCTGAAGGGAATAGAGGAGGACCTGGATGCCCTGGCCCAAAGGGGGGCCAATTTCCGCCTCGGCTGGGGGACTGGCCTTTTGAGCATGACGGTGAACCTGGCCCTTAGCCAGGAAGAGCGGCTGGCCGTGGGGCAAAAATATTTCAAGGGAACCCACCACGGGATCTTCCCCCGTTCCCGGAAGGTGGTTGTGGAGGAGGGTGCAGAACCTGTCACCACCCTGGGATGGGCCAGGATGAAGATCACCGGAGAAGAAGGGAAGGAGGAAGTTTGATGGCTGGCAATAAGGGATGTTCCGATTTAGAGCGGCAGCTGGCTGCCGTGGCGGACATGTGGCTCAAGATGCCCGTTGGGGAGGAAGAGGCGGCAGAGGCGGCCCGCTATTACCGGGAGGAGGTTTTCCCCCTGACCTGCCGTCTCTTTGTGGAGAGGGAGAGGAAGAAGATGGCGGGGAAGCAGATCTACGGCCTGATCCTGACAGTGGGCACCTCCCCGGAACCCCTCATTCTCTCCCTTTCGGCCTGCCAGCCCCAGAAAGCCCTGTTCCTCTATACCGAGGATACGGAAAGATACCTGGATGATATTATCAACTATGTTCAATTATCCCCCTCCCGGTGGGACAAAAGGCTGGTCCAAAAGTCGGATCCCCGGACCATTTACCAGGTAGTGAAGGAGATCTGGGAGCAGTGGGGACGGCGGTCCGACATCGCCGTCGATATCACCGGCGGCACCAAGTCCATGACCGGCGGGCTGGCCCTGGTGGGGGCTTTCCTCGGCTTCGAACTCCTCTATGTAGATAATGAAAGGTACCTGAAAGAGCAGCGGCGGCCCTATCCCGGCACCGAGTGCCTGAAGGTTCTGCCCAACCCTTACACGGTCTTCGGGGCCCTCAAGGAAAAGAATGCCCTGGAACTCTTGCGGCGCCAGGAATTCCACGGGGCAGGACAGATCCTCACTGAATTGGTGGAGAAGGTGCCTGACCCCCGCCGTTTCCAATACCTTCTGGCCCTGGCCAGGGCCTATGAGGCCTGGGACGGGTTAAACCTGAAGGAAGCCTGTGACCAGCTGGGGCGGGCAGCGGCAATTGCGGAAAAACTCCATTGGGGGGAGGCCACCGACGAGACCATTTTTCTCCGGGAGCAGCAAAAAAGGGTGGGGCACCTGGCGGAACTGCTGCCGGCCAAACCCAGGGAATCTACCCTCCCCCTGCTTCAGGACAGGGAGGCCGTCGAGACCCTGGTCTTCACCCTCTACCACAATGCCCGGCGCCGGGCCGCCCAGGGAAAGTGGGATGCCGCTTCCTTTTTCCTCTACCGCCTCCTGGAGATTATGGAACAGCGGCGGCTGGCCCTCTACGGCATTGACACGGCCAGGCCCGATTATTCCCTCCTGCCCGGGGAAGGGCTCCTTGATAAATTCAACGCCGTGCGGCAGCAGATTAAATTCCCCCGGTTGGAAGAATTGCCCTCTCCCATTGCCCTGACCGACGGGTATTTTCTCCTGGAAGCCCTGGAGGATCCCTTGCGGTTGAGTGTGGTGCCCACCGGCAAGGGGGTCGGTATCCATTGGGGCAGGTTCTGTTCCCAGATCGAAAACAGGAATTACAGCATCCTGGCCCATGGCTTCATCTTTGTCTCGGAAGAGCAGTATTTGAACTTTAAGGAGATGGTGGAGCAGATCCTCGATCTTTTCTGTACGGTGGAGGGTATCGATGGGGAAGAAGCCCGGGAAAAAACATGGTTTTTAACCCGGGAAGATGTCCACTGATTGCTTCCTGTGCCTGTAATTATCATTTAACTAACGCATTATGTATGGTCTGCGCCGTGTTTTCCGGCGCAGTATTTGTGATATAATAGGGGAGAATCAGGAAAGGGCGGGGATTCTATGGAAGAAAAACTGCGCAAACCAATCCCGGAAGCCAGCTATCTAACGGCTGCCAATGCCGATCGCTACCGCTCTATCCTGCGCTACTTTTACCAACAGCATGAACGGTTGCGGTACTACCTTTTTCCCGAGGAAGTCTTTGCCCACCTCAAGCAGGATCCCTATTTTGCAGGGTATTCAGAAGAACAGCTCCAGCAGGATTTAAACCAGCTGGTGGAATGGAAAAACCTCATTCCCAGGCAGGATACGGGGAAGGTTAGTACCATTGAAGAATTCAAGAAAAAGCGTTTCCGGTACCAGTGTACTCCATATACTGTGGAAATAGAGCGTATGGTTCAGAGACTGGAACAGATGGGCGACTCCTTCGGTGGTTCCCTGGAGGGCACCCTCTTCGACCGGCTCCTCAATCTGCTGCAGGGCTTTATCTCTGCCCTGGAAAGAAAGGGAACCTCCGGTGAGGACTTACATGCTCTCTGGGAGGAAGTGCATGAGACCTTTCGGAAATTGACCAAAAACGCCACCGACTACCTGGCTTACCTGCAGAGCGAAAAGGTGGAGGAGATGATGCAGGCCGAAGCCTTCCTTGCTTATAAAGAGGCCATTACCCAATACCTGCGTAGTTTTATGACTGCTCTGCAGCGTACTTCCCTGCGGATCGAAGCAGTTCTCAAAGATACCAGAGAAGAAGAGAGGCAAAAAATGGCCGGGCTTTTAGCCGAATACTATTTGGGTATCCCCCGGTTAGACGAACGACCTCCCCGGGAAAGGGTGGCCGCAAGATACTACCGGCAGTGGGAGGATATGGCCAGTTGGTTTCTGGGCCAGGGGGGAAGGGAAAGTGATCTAGTCTACTTGCAAAGGGTAACCAGTGATACCATCAGGCGTATTACCCGCTATGCCCAGCGGCTGGGAGAGAGGCACCACAATTTTAAGAGCAGGCGGAAGGACTATCTCCACCTGGCAACCTGGTTCAGCAGCATTGCTGACCTTGAAGAAGCCCATAAATTGTCGGCCTGTGTCTTCGGGGTTTTGGAGACTCGGCACCTGTATGCCGGCCCCATGCCGACGGAGGATATCTATGCCGATGTCTGGGATGTGGAGCCTACTGAACTGACCATTAACCCCCGGATTAGGAATTACCGGCCCAAGACCAGGCCCAATGCCGTGGTCAGCCACCGGGAGGAAAAAGAGGCCATACGCCAGCGCTACCTGGAAGAAAGGCAGGCTGAACAGAAGCTGCTCCAGGGGCTTAAGCGGCAGAACCGGATTGTCCTAGGTGAACTCCCCGTGGTGGAGGCACGGGTGCGGAAAATACTCCTGGGTTGGATTGAAAGGTGTATGGCCAGTAGCGATGGAGTGGCGAAGATTGAGACGGGGCACAGGGTGAAGTTGGAGAAGAAGGATAGCAATAAGGTGGTTCTCCGTTGTGAGGATGGTCTCCTGATACTACCCAACTATGTCTTACACTTTCTTGATGTTGGTTAGGTGATATTGATGAATGAAAAGGCCGAAAATGGTTTTGATGAGAGGGCTTGTGAGGCCTTGGGTTACCTCCTGGGCCAGTTTTGGATTCTCCGGGAAAAGGAGCCAGAAAAATACCAGTTGGTCCGGGACCGGGAACGGGTACTGCGGGGGTATCTCCTCGACAAATTGGGCCTTAACCTGATTGTACACCGTCACTTTGCCAAACTGGAGAAGGTCCCCGTTGTGCCCCAAGTCTGGATGGGGATTCAAGAATTTTCCCAACCCCGGGATTATGCCCTTTTTTGCCTTCTCCTGGCCTACCTGGAGGGTAAGACGGTCGAGGAACAGTTCCTGCTTTCGGATTTATGTGAAGAACTTCAGTCGACATACCCCGGCGAAGAGGGGTTGAACTGGACCCATTATGAACACCGCAAATCACTGGTGCGAGTTTTGCTTAAAGCAACGGACCTGGGGATTCTCAAGGTTGTGGATGGGGATATCGAGGGGTTTGGCTTCAATGAAGGCCAGGAAGTTCTCTATGAGGTACCGGTGGTCTCCCGCTATTTTATGCGTTCCTATCCCAAGGATATCTTCAAATACCACGACCGGGAGGAGATCCTGAAGGCAGAGTGGGACCGGGGCTATGACGAGGCATTGCAGCGCAGGCACAGGGTTTATCGCCAGCTTTTTCTCACCCCAGCCATCCACAGTAGGGGGGCGGAAGACCCAGATTTTCGTTACCTGCGTAATTTTCGCAACCGCCTCCGGGAAGATATCCAAAGGCATACCTACTTCCAGTTCGAGCTCTACCGCACCACTGCCTTACTTACAGTCCCGGAACGAAGAACAATGTTCACCTTGTTTCCCGATAACAAGGGGATTTCGGATCTGGTACTACAATTTGCTTCCCTGGTGCGGGAGAAACAGAGGGAGGAGGATATCCCCCTCCAGTATGACGGTTCCCTAAGGCTGACCCTGGTGGACTTTGACCGGTGGGTTAAGCTCTTGCAGGAACGCTTTGGCAGGGGGTGGAGCAAGCAGTACCGGGAAGCCACGGTTCCCCAGGTAGCGGCGGAACTGCTCCGGGTACTGGTGGAATGGCAAATGGCCGAACAGGAACCCGAGACAGGCGTGGTAATTCTAAAACCTCTCCTGGTACGGGTTGTAGGCAGGTACCCGCCGGATTTTACAGGGGAAAAAGGGGGTGACAACCTTGTCCCAGAATAAATGGCAGCTCAACCGGGCCGGTCTGTTCAATTTCTGGTATTACGATGATGAAGAGTTTTCCTTTGCCGATGGCAAGTTGCTGCTGCGGGGGAGCAACGGGTCGGGTAAGTCGGTTACCATGCAGAGCCTGATCCCGGTCCTGCTGGACGGGAGAAAAAGCCCCGACCGGCTCGATCCCTTCGGGTCCCGGGCCCGCCGGATGGAGGATTACCTCCTGGGGGAAAAGGACGTGGTCGACCGGGACGAACGGACAGGCTACCTTTACCTGGAATACAGGCGCCGGCAGACGAAGCAGTACCTTACCACCGGTATCGGCCTGCGGGCGAAACGAAACAGCAGCCTTGAATTCTGGGGTTTTGTCATCCTGGACAACAGGCGCATCGGCCGGGATTTCTTCCTTTACAAAACGGAATACAACGCCGAAGGGAAGAAGGAAAAAATTCCCCTGACCCGACGGGAGCTGGAGCATAGATTAGAGACCGGGGGACGGGTAGTACGGACCCAGGGTGAATATATGGAATTGGTCAATAAATATATCTTTGGTTTCCCCTCCCTGGAGGCTTACAAGGAATTGGTTGACCTGCTGATTCAACTGCGCAGCCCAAAACTGTCCAAGGATTTCAAACCAACGGTTGTGTATGAAATTCTGGATAAATCATTGCCCCCCTTGACAGATGAGGAACTCCGTCCCCTGTCCGATACCATCGAGAACATGGACCAGATCAAGCAGCAGTTAGAGCAATTGGAACGGGAAAGAAACTCCTTGCAGCGGCTCTGTAGCCATTACGACCTTTACAACCGCTATCTTTTGGCCGAAAGGGCCCAGGGAGTACTGACGGCGGAAGATAGATGCCGGAACCTAAACAAACGAAAGGAACAGCACTTGCAGGACCGGGAGCAATACAGGCGGGCCGGGGAAGAAGCTGCCCGGGAAATGGAAGGGCTGCGGCGGGAGCAGGAAGTACTCACAGCGGAAGTGAAGAAACTGGAGGACCATGATGTTTTCCGGGCTGAGGAAGAGAAGCAGGATCTCCTGGCCCTGCTTGCTCAGACCAGGCAGGACAAGGGCCAGAAGGAAGAGGCCCTCGAGCAGAAGCAGAATAGGGAATGGGAACTGCAAAAGGCTATTCACGGTGCAGAGGTAAGGCTGACACAGCAGGAAAAAGTCTTGCGGGAGCTTCTAAAGGAACTGGAAGGGGAAGCGGAGGAGGCCGGCTTCACCAACCACTGGCAGGCTGCCCGTGATTTTCAAGGGAACTTCGAGAAAGGCTTTGCCTTCGATCTCTGGCAGAAGGAAACCGGGGATTACCGGCAGAAATTAAGGCAGATCCTCAAAACACTGCGGGAGTATGTCGAGGCCCGGCGGCATTTCCAGGAGGCTGATCAGGAGCTGGCAGAGGTCAAAAGGGTACTTGACGAAAAGCGCCTGGAGGAAAAAAGGGAACAGGAACGATATGAGGCGGAAAAACAGCACCTGCTGGAAGCCGTGTATAGTTGGCTAGAAAAAAACAGCGAGTTGAACCTGGAGCCCGAGGAGATCCGATTGCTGGTCCGCAATTTGCAAGAACTCTATGAACCCCTGACCTTTGAAGAGGCCCGTAAACCGGTGGAAAATGCCTTCCGGCGGCAGCAAAATATCCTGGAACGGGAGCTGGTATACCAGAAACACTGCCTGGAGGAGAAGCAGGGGCAGATTAAAGCTAAAGGGGAGGAGCTTGCCCACTGGCGCTCGGTCCGGGAGCCGGAACCGGAGCGGCATCCTGAGACCGAGTCTGCCCGTAAAGCCCTACAAGAAAAGGGGATTCCCTACCTGCCCTTCTTTGCCGCTGTAGAATTTAAAACCGGTGTGTCTCCCCAGGAACGGGAACGGATCGAGGCTGCAAGCAAGGAAATGGGCCTTTTGGATGCCTTGATCGTACCGGCCGACAAAGTGCACCTGGTGGGCAAAGCAGATAAGGTTATCATACCCTGTCCCCAGGAACTGGGCTATACCCTGGCCGATTACCTGTACCCCACTCCGGTTGACGGGATAGGTGTCTCGGCGGCTGATATAGACAAGGTTCTCCGCAGTATCGTGTTGGCTACCGGAAGTGGGGGCCAGACGGGTATGCTGGAGGACGGCAGCTACCGAATCGGCCTTTTACAGGGACAGGCACCCTCCCAGGAGCGGGCAATCTATATCGGCCGGGAAGCCAGGCTGCGTCACCGCCGGCAGGTAATCTCCCGTTTGGAGGGGGAACTGGCGGCCCTGGAGAGGGAATTACAGGAGCTGGAAATAAAAAAAGGGCAGGTGGAACAGCGCTGTGAGGAACTCCGCCGGGAGTATGGGTCTTTACCTGCTCCCGATACTGTCAGGAATAGTTTTACCATCTTGGAGAAGCGACGCCATGAGGTCAAAATCATGGAGGACGAAGTCAGGCGCAAGAACGAGAAGGTAAAAGAGCTGTTGGCGAAAATGCTGCTTATGAAAGACAAGGTCCGCGAACTGGAAGGGGAGACTACCCTGGAACCCCGGGTGGAGGTCTATGAAGAGGCCATATCCCGGATGGAATCCTATGCCAATTATTTACACCAGCTGCAGCTGGAGTACGAAAAATATAAAGGGGTAGGGGACAAGCTGGTGCATTACCGGGATAACCTGGCGGAGGTTGCTGCCGATGTGGATAACCTCAAGGGAGAATTAAACCGCCTGGCAGCAGATGCCGATAAACTGGGGCAGCAACTGGAACAGGTGGAAAAGCGGCTGCAGGAATTGGGTGCTGCCCAGCTCAGGCAGCGCATTGAGGGGATTATGGAGCGCCTGCGGGAAATTGAACGGAACCTCCAGGAACTGCCCCGGGTAATCGCCCAGAGTGAGGCCAGGGTAGAGATCGCTGGGAAAGAACTGGCCCGGACGGAGGAAGACCTCCAGCTGGCCGAGAGAGTGGCTGTCACCTGGCAGAAGTTATTTGCCCAGGAGGAACGTTTGGGTTTTGTTATTGAAACAGAGTTGCCTGTTTCTGCTTCCCGGGAGGATATTTTGCACCGGGCGCGTACAGTTGCGGCGGAATTGGCTCCTGTCCTGACCGAAAATGACCGGGAGAGGGTAAAGGACCGCCTCAATCGCAGTTATTACGAAGAGCAGGCCCTGCTGGTGGAATACCGGCTAAGCCTGGAAGAGCTCCCCGGTCCCCAGACCCCTGGGGAATCAGATGAGGATGGGGCAGGGACCTATTACCTGGAGGAGTTAAAAGAGAAATCAGGGCGGATCCAGCTCTTGCTGGAGTATAACGGTAAAAGGGTCAGCCCCTATTATGTGTTACAGCAAATGGAGGGTGATATCGAACTGCAAAAGCTCACTTTGAGTGAGAGGGACAGGCAGCTCTATGAGGAGATAATCATGAATAACGTGGGCAGGGTCATCAGGGAGCGGATCGGGAGGGCCGAAGAGTGGGTGGATAAGATTGACAACCTCATGCGGCAGCGGGACACCTCCAGCGGCCTGACCTTTTCCCTGCGCTGGCGGCCCCTTTTGGCGGAACATGAGGAAGAACTGGATACCGGACAGTTGGTGGACCTATTACGTTCAGACCCGCGGCTCTTGAAGGAAGAGGATATCAACAGGATTACCCGCCATTTTCAAATCCGCATCGACCGGGCCAAGGAGCTCCTGGCAGATAAGGGACCTGGTGAAACATTGCACCAGGTGATCAAAGAGGTTTTGGATTACCGCCGCTGGTTTTCCTTTACCCTCTATTACCGGCGGGAAGGAGAGGCCAGGAAGGAACTGACCAACAACGCCTTTTACCAGTTTAGCGGCGGGGAAAAGGCCATGGCCATGTACATTCCCCTGTTTTCGGCCGTTTATTCCCGCTACCTGGAGGCCAGAGACGATGCTCCCCGTGTAATCTCCCTCGATGAGGCCTTTGCCGGGGTAGATGAGAACAACATTCGGGATATGTTCGACCTGATGGAGCAGCTGGGCTTCAATTATATTATTAATTCCCAGTCCCTCTGGGGTGACTATGACACTGTTCCAGCCCTGGCTATTGTCGAGCTGGTTCGCCCCAAGAATGCCGGCTATGTTACTCCCATACATTATCTGTGGAACGGCCAGGTGCGGGAGTTGTTGACAAGCGGTGCTGACATACAGTTAACCGGTACGGCAGGGAGGTAGTTGGTCCATGGGCGAGAAGGCAGGCAATGAACTGCTCCAGGAGGCGGTCCAGTACTTTCGGGAACAAAAGGGTTTTGCCCGCCTGGCCCTGCTCTTTGTGGATAAGTACCGCAGCCTGGGCCGGTGTGGTGGTACCGTCAGGCTGACTTCCCTTACTGGGAGTGAAAGGGAGTTTCTGGGCCACATTTTCCGCAGGGACTATGGCCGGCAGCAAAGTGCCGTAGTCTCCCTGGAAAAATTCCAGCAGGCCCTGGATAAGACCAGATTTGCCGGTGTGACCCTGGAGGAACTCCTGGAGGGGTATACGGGGGAAAGACTGATCACGAAGGCCGAGGAAAGGGAGGAATACGAGGCCGCAAAACGCACCTTCTTTGCCGGCTTTTTGTCCCGGTTTCCCCAGCCCCGCTGCCGTCGGTGGCTCCTGAATATCCTGGAAAAGGGACCCTACAGTCGCGGTGTCCACCTGGCCTATGATAATGACCGGGAGGGGTTGGGGCAGAAACTGGTCAGGGTGTTGAGGGCCCTGGCCTCCCTGCCCTCTTCGGAGGAAGGGAGGACAGTGGTGGATCCACTGAGGCCGGCACAGGGTGGGAGTCATAGGCGCTTTGAACGGTTGCCCCTCTTTGCCGGCCGCATCACCGGGGACCCCCACCTTTTTGATCCTGACCGGGAAGAGGGACGTTTTTTACTCAGTGCCCTCCAGTACCTGTACAAGGAGGAAACGGGAACAGAAGGCCCTGGTAGGGTCTTAACAGCGGAAAAGGCGGCTGAGATATTACAGTATTTTGGCCTGGTCCGGGATGATCTCCTCAATTTTGTCACCTGTGCTGGTCTTATTGCCTACAGGGAGGGAAGGAGGCTTTCTTCGTGGCAGATGGCCTGGGAGGAAGGCTGTGTGCTCAATGTGCCCCTGCGGGAAGTGCTCAAACTTTCGGCGGTCTTCCCCGGGTCCGGCTATTTCCGTCCCGGCCGGGAGAAAAGGGTGTTTGTGGTGGAGAATTCAGGGGTTTTTTCCGGGCTGGCCGATCATTTTGCCGCCCTCCCCGGCGGTCGTCTTCCCCCCTTGCTGGCTACCCACGGACAGTTCAACCTGGCCGCCTTGCTGTTGCTGGACCTCCTGGCGGCTGGAGGGGCCACCCTTTACTATTCCGGCGACTTCGATCCGGAAGGCTTGCAGATGGCTCAGCAGCTGCGTAAACGCTATGGACAGTGCCTGAAGCTGTGGCATTATGAGTGCGAGGATTATGAGGCCAGTCGTCCGGGAAAAATCCTCCGGCCCTCCCGCCTGAAAAAGTTGGATAGCGTGCAGGATCCTGGTTTGCACCCGGTCAAGCAGGGGATCCTTTCCACCCGGGAAGCCCGTTACCAGGAAAAGATTCTGGATCGTTTAATTCAAGATCTGGCAGACGAGTTCCAGTAAGGGAAAGGGCTAGAAGGGGTGGCAGGTACCCCTGCGGTTTCCGGGAATACTAGGTAGGAAATTGTACCGGCACCAGCGAATATTACCTGTGTTATCTGTTGCAATGGGGTAAACTTCCCCGGAAAAAAAGGATAAGGGAGGAAGAGGAATGGAAGAAGTTTTGAAGATGGCGGCGGATTTAATGGCCCTGGCGGCCCGGACGGCACCGAAGGCAACGGGGAAAGACTTCATTGAGCTGAAGGTGATCCAAGGGGAGGATGTAGAGCGGCTGGCAGACGCCATGGCGGAGTATGCCGAGGAGAAGAATATTCCCGGGTTCAAGCGGGATGGGGAGAATGTCCGGAATTCCGGGGCCGTGCTCCTGGTGGCCCTAAAAGATCCCCAGGTGGCGGGACTCAACTGCGGCGCCTGTGGGGTGTCCCGCTGTGAACTCCTGGCCCCGAAAAGGCAGGAGGGGCCGGAATTCGCCGGACCCCTCTGTGCCTGGCGGCTGGTCGACCTGGGGATTGCCCTTGGTTCGGCGGCCAAGACGGCGGGGATCCTCAATGCCGACAACCGGATCATGTACCGGCCGGGGGTGTTGGCCCGTAAGCTGGGCCTGATCGAAGGGGAAATCGTGGCGGCTATCCCCCTGTCTGCCACGGGTAAGAGCATCTACTTTGACCGGAAGTAGTTTCTTTGAAGGCAGCAGCCCGGGAGAGCACGGGGAAGATATGGGGGATACCGGGCGCCTGAAGGGATTTTCCCAGAGCAGGGGATAATCTATCTAGGGGAAAAGGAGAGGGGATAGGATGATCAGCCTGCAGGATATCCGGGAGGCCGAGGGGCGGGTAGCAGAGGTCATCAACCGGACCTGTCTTGACCACTCGGCCACCTTTAGCCGGTTAAGCGGGAACCAGGTGTATCTAAAACCGGAGAACCTCCAGAAGACCGGGGCCTTTAAGATCCGGGGGGCAGCCAACCATGTTCTCCAGCTGGATCCCCGAAAGGCCCGGGGCGGGGTAATTACCCCTTCGTCGGGGAACCACGGCCAGGCGGTGGCCTATGCCGCTTCCCTGGCAGGCTATCCTGCTGTGGTGGTGGTGCCGGAGGATGCTTCACCGGCCAAGGTGGCCGCCATCAAGGGGTACGGGGCGGAGGTTGTCTTTTATGGAACCACCTCCCTGGAACGGATCGAGAAAGCCCGGGAACTCGCCCGGGAGCGGGGTATGGCCTTTGTCCATTCCTTTGACGATCCCTGGGTTATGGCCGGGCAGGGGACTATTGGCCTGGAGATTTTGGAAGATCTCCCTGATGTGGATGCGGTTCTGGTGCCGGTAGGCGGGGGCGGGCTTATTTCGGGCATTGCCACTGCCATCAAAGAAAGCAGGCCCAAGGTCCTGGTCTTCGGAGTGGAGCCGGCGGGGAGCAACAGCATGTACCTTTCCTGCCGGGCGGGGAAGGCTACCGAATTGAAGGGGGTCAACACAATAGCTGACGGTCTCCGGACCAGCAGGCCGGGGGAACTGACCTTCCCGGTGGTGCAAAAGTATGTGGATGATATCCTCCTGGTGTCGGAGGAGGAGATCAAAACCGCCCTGGTGACCCTTCTGGAGCGGGGCAAGCTCCTGGCCGAACCCTCGGGGGCGGTGACGGTGGCGGCCTTGCTGGCCGGCAAGGTCCCGCTGCGGGAAAAGAAGGTGGCGGCGGTCATCAGTGGCGGCAATGTGGATCTGAAGCTGGCGGCAGAATTAATTGGCGAGGCATAGGGAGGGCGGCGGCCCTCCCTTTCTCTTTATCCCATAGCAGGGGATGAACCTGGCGGTATAGAAGGAGGCTGCGGTCAACTGGCCCTGCCTCCCTTTTTTTTTAGAAGGGGTTTTTCTTAATTATTTTGGAAAATTGTTAAAACTCCTTGCCTGGGGCCCCAGGATAGTTTATAAATAGTAGTAGATAATTTTGTCATTTAAGGGAGGCCTATTAATGTCCTTCGCCAATAAGGAACACAATCCTACCGACTTTGCCGGTGCCCAAAAAACCACCCATCCTTTGCCGTTACGGCAGTATCTCCCACCGCAGGGGCTCTCCCTGGATGAGTTTTTAACCCTGGCCATTCAGCTGACGGCGGCCCTCTTTTCCTTGCACCGGGACGGCATTGTAGCCGGCAACCTGCATCCCGATAACATCTTCATCGATCCACAGGAGGGGAAAATTATTTTTACTCCCGGTGACCGGGAAGCAGGGGCCGGGGAAAGGAAGCCTGGTCTGACCGCTCCTTCGGCTCCCCTCCAAAGCCTGTTCTATTTGGCCCCGGAGCAGACCGGTTGTTCCAATATTGCTGTTGATCTGAGGACAGATATCTTTTCCCTGGGTCTAATACTCTATGAGATGCTCACGGGCCGGGTCCCGACGGAAGGCAGTACTAAATTGGAATGGTTTTATAATTTAATGGCCGGCAGTATTGAGCCTCCCCACCGGGTGAGGGACGATATCCCGGAGGTTGTTTCTACTATTGTAATGAAATGCCTGGCCCGGGAACAGGGCAAAAGGTACCAGAGCGCCTATGCTTTAAAATATGACCTCCTTCTCTGCCAGAGGGAATGGCGGGAAAAGGGAAGTATAGACTTTAAACTGGGGCAGCAGGGCACCGGAAGTATGTTTTCCTTTTCCCCCCGCTTTTTCGGTCGGGAAAAGGAACTGGAGTGCTTAATTGGGGCTCTGCAAAGGGTGGGCAGTGGCCCCGGTGAGGTTGTCTTTGTCGCCGGAAGGGCGGGAGTGGGAAAGACCAGTTTGGTCCGGCACTTTGGCAGGAGGCTGGCGGAAAACAAGGGGGGCACCTTTATCAGTGGCAAATACCAGTACATGCACAATGAGGTGCCCTATCAACCCCTGGTACAGGCCTTTACGCCCCTGTTCCAAAAAATTCTGAGCCTGGGAGACGAGGAAATCGCCCTCTGGCAGGACAGATTTGTTGGCCACCTGGGCCCCAATCTAGCCCTCTTGACCAACTTGATGCCCTATCTGGAACAAATTGTGGGCAAACAGCCGGAAGTAGAGGCCGATTCAAGTTTAGAGGTCAGGGAGCGTTTTTTCTTCGGCTTTTCCGAGCTGATCCGGCTCTTTGCCGGGAGCGGTAGTCCCCTGGTGCTCTTTCTCGATGACCTCCAGTGGGCCAATACGGGTTCCTTAAGGCTCCTGGAGTATCTTGTCGAGCAAGAAATTCCCCATTTCTTGCTGATTGGCAGCTACCGGACGGACGAGGTACCCCCGGGACATGAATTGGCCGCATCCATGGAACTAATGGAAGAAAAGAACCGGCGGGTGACGGTACTGGAGTTATCTCCCTTCACCCCCGGGGAAATAGAGGACTACCTTATGGACATCTTTTCCTGCAGCAGGGGCGAAGCAAGCTCCCTGGCCGACTTCCTGCACCAGAGGACGGGGGGAAACCCCCTTTTCCTCAAGGAGCTGTTGCAGGACCTGCACAAGGATATGGTCATCATCCCCAGGAGCCAGGGAGGCTGGTACTGGGATCTGGGGCGGGCAGAGGGCACCCCGGTAGCAGATGACCTGATCAATTTTCTTATACAGAAGATAGAGAAACTGCCGGGAAAATGTAAAACCCTTCTGAAGGCAGCCGCTTGTTTTGATACTAACTTTACAGCACCACTACTGGCCGAAATAACCAATGAACCGGAGCTAAATGTGGCCGAGTATTTGCATACCTGCCTCTGGGAAGGATTAATCCAGGAAATGGATCCCCAAGGATTTGCCTTTGTCCACGACCGGGTCCAGCAGGCGGCTTCTCTCCTGTCAACGGAGGAAGAAAAAGAGGTCTTTCACTATCAGATCGGGCGTTTCCTGCTGGAAGAAGGGGAAGGGACATACCAGGACAAGCTGCGCCGGGATCAGGACTCCTTTTTTACGGCAGTTATGCATCTCAATCAAGGGAGGAGGCTGCTTAAGGAGAGGGGCGAGGAGCTCAGGGGAGCTAAATTTAATCTCCTGGCAGGGAAAAGGGCCCAGCAGATCTCTGATTTTTCCATCGCCCTGAATTACTTTAGGACGGGGTTGGAAATCCTGGGAGAAGATGGGTGGGAAAAAGATTATCCTTTGACCTACCAGCTCTCCCTGGGCTATCTGGAATGCCTGTACCTCTGCTGTCAATACAACAAGGGGGACGAGACCTATCAGGAGTTATTGCAGAGGGTAGAAGACAGGGAAGACAGGATACAACTGCATCTCATTGCCATCCTGTATGCCACCAAGAATGATTTTGATGCCCGGGGCCTGGAGATCGGGCTGCAGGCCTTGAGGGAGTTGGATTGCCACCTGCCGTCCAACCCCGGCCTCTTCTATATTGCCCGGGAGCTCTTCAAGATCAGGCGGCTGATTAAAAAGGTGGGGAAGGACCGGATCGGGAACCTGCCCCCTGCCCGTAATGAGAAGGTGAAGGGTATAGTGGATATAATTACCGCCCTTCTTCCCAATGCCTACAATAACAAAGAAAACCTGCAGTTCGCCTTTACCATGAAGATCTGTGAACTCACCTTGCGCTACGGTATTTTTCCCGTCTCCGGCCTTGGTTTCATGATGCTGGCTGCGGTCAGCATCATCCGCCTGGGGGATTTTGCCCTGGGGATTTCCCTGGGGAAAACAGCCCTGGACCTGACAGAGAAATACGGGACCCCGAGGGAAAAATATATTGTCAACTTCTTATACGGTGCCTTCTATCTCCACTGGCTGGAGCACGTTCGCCAGGGGGAAGATTACCTGGAAAGGGCCAGGGAGGCCAGCCTCAGGTCCCGGGATTTTACCTATGCGGGGTATAACGTTGCCTTTTTGGTTATTGCCAAACACTTCCGGGGTATGCCTCTGGCCCAGTTGGAAGGGGAGCTGGAAGAATATTTCCGGCTGGTGCCAAAGGTCAAAGACCCCTATTTGCCCTGTTTCCTGACCATCTACCGGCAGCTGGTCCTCGCCCTGCAGGGGCGGACCTACAGTCCCGAGACCTTCAGCAATGACTGTTTTGATGAGGAAGGGTTTATCCGGGGGGATACCGGCTACCGGATCCGGGAAAAGGAATTATTCGACTACTACCTGTGCAAAAACCAGGTATATTATCTCATGGGTTATTATCAACAGTCCTTACCCATTCTCAAAAGGGCAGAAAAACTGACGAAGTTATACTTTGGGGAGGTATACCTGGCGGAACATGCCTTCTACTATTGCCTGACCATTGCTGCCAGTTACCACGCCTTTTCTCCATGGAAAAAACTGCTGTATTGGCCCCTGCTGCGAAAAAAATACCGGCAGTTAAAGGGGTGGGCCCGCCGCTGCCCTGCCAACTTCCGGCATAAGGCCCTCCTCGTCGAGGCGGAAATAGCACGGATCCGCGGCCGCGCCCGGGAAGCGGCCCGGCTCTATGATGAGGCCATTAAGTCGGCAGGTGAATTTGGGTATATTCAGAATGCGGCCATTGCCGGCGAGTGTGCCGCCCGTTTTCACTTTTCCCGTAAATCGCCCCTTTTGGCCCGGGGGTATTTGCAGGCTGCCTACAGGGGTTATCAGGCCTGGGGGGCAAAGATAAAAACAGAACAGCTCCGGGAGCGTTATCCCTGGCTGGCAGAGGAGGAAGAAGGGTCCCGGGCGGAAGAAAAAACCGGTGCGCCGGTACTGGCCATCAGCCCCGATATAATCCGGCTGGTAGACATGGAGACCCTCTTTCGGATCGCCCAGTTTTTGACCAAGGAGGTTGTTCTGGAGGAACTATTGAAGAAAATACTGGAAGTTGTCCTCCAGAATGCCGGCGCCAACAAGGCAGCCCTCTTTTTACTTGAGGGAAAGCAAATACATATGGAAGCAATGATGGAAAAGTCTGCCGGGGCCGATAAAACAGAGGTTTTAACCTCCCTCCCCCTGGAAGACTGCCATTTTTTACCCCAGTCGGTGATCAATTATACCGTCAGGACCGGGGAGTCTCTTCTGGTCAATTCACCCGAGGGCAGCATATTCACCGCTGACCCCTACCTTGCCGCCCACACCCAGATTTCGGTTCTCTGCCTTCCCATTGTCGGGAGCGGGAAAATGCTGGGCGTCCTTTACCTGGAAAAAAGTTTGACTGCCGGTGCTTTTACGCCCGAACGGGTGGATATCCTCCGGCTTTTGTCCTTCCAGATGGCCATTTCCATTGAGAATGCCTACCTGTACAGGGATCTGGAAAAATCAAGGGACCAGCTGCTGCGATGGAACCAAAAGCTGGAACAAACGGTGGCTGAAAGAACCTGGGAGCTCCAGCAGATGAATGAGGAACTGGCCCTGGCCAGGGACACCGCCGAGGCAGCCAGCCGGGCCAAAAGTGATTTCCTGGCCATGATAAGTCATGAAATACGCACCCCTGTCCATTGTATCATTGGCCTGGCCGAGCTCCTGCTCCAGACGGGCCTTGATGGGAAACAGGAGGAATATGCCGCAGGGATTCTGGATTCGGCAGAACTGCTGCTGGCAGTTATCAGTGACCTCCTCGATTTAAGACGCATTGAAGAAGGGAAACTGGCGCTGGAAAAGGTGGATTTTTCCCTGACTGAGGTGGAAAAAAGTATCCTTACCACCTTTACCCCCAGGGCTTCTGCCAAGGGAATCAGCTTGGAATCCCTTTCGGACCCGGCCATACCCCCGATACTCCGGGGGGACAAGGTGCGTCTGAGCCAGATCTTACTGAATCTGGTGGGCAATGCTGTGAAATTTACCGAGAAGGGGAAGGTAACCTTGCGGAGCCTTTTGGAGAAGGAGGGTACCGATACGGTGACCCTGCGTTTTGAGATAGAAGACACCGGGATAGGTATACCCCGGGATGCCCAGCAGCAGCTCTTTCAACCTTTTTACCGGGCAAAGGGAAGAACAAGGCACCGGCATGGAACGGGTTTAGGCCTCTTTATCTGCAAAAGGTTGCTGGAGCTAATGCAGGGGGAAATTGGCTTTACAAGTACTGAGGGCAAGGGGTCCCTCTTCTGGTTTACCGTGCCCCTGGAACGGGGAAGTGGGGAAATAAGTGAAGATGATACCGGTATTTCCTGCCCTGAGCAGCGGAAACAGGAAAAATCCTGCACCATCCTGGTGGCCGAGGACAATCCAATTAACCAGAAATTAATTGTCGCCCAGCTGGAAAAACTGGGTTTTGCCGCCGACGTAACCGGCAGCGGCCGGGAAGCGGTGGCAGCCTATTCCCGTCGTCCCTATCCAGTTGTTTTTCTGGATTGTCAGATGCCGGTCCTGGACGGTTACGAAGCGGCCGGGATAATTCGCCGTCTGGCAGCGGATCGGGGGGAGCGTCCTGGCATTATTGCGACAACGGCCTCTGCCCTGCCGGGGGAAAGGGAAAAATGCCTGGCGGCCGGGATGGATGATCTCCTGACCAAACCCATCCGGTTAAAGGAGCTGCAAGAAATATTGGAATCCTGGCTGCCGGAGGGCCGGAGGCGGGACCTTCCTGCCGATTCCGTTGCCAGCCGGGAGGCAGGGCACTCGATTATTGACTCCTTTGCCGCCCGGTTTGTAGAGGAGGGAAGACGGCAGGAATTCCGGGATGTTGTTGGCGATGATGCCGCCTTTTTGCTTGAATTAATAGAGGCGTATCTAGCCGATCTGCCTGCAAAAATTGAGACCCTTCAGGAGGCCCTGCGCCGGAGGGATGCCAATTCCCTGGGTCGGCTGGCCCACGGGATGAAGTCGAGCAGCTACCTGCTGGGGTTCACCGGTTTTGCCGCCCTCTGCCAGGACCTGGAGGAATCTGCCGCGGGGGGCTGCATTGATGGGGAGCTGGTGGAAAAAATAATAGATGCCTACCGGCATCTGGAGAACGAGTTGAAGACCTTTCTCTTGGATATAGGAAAAGTATAAACATTATGGATTAGGGCTGCTGAATTTATACCCGATTCCCCTGACGGTAATAATGTAACGGGGTTGGGAAGGGGTCGGTTCAATTTTGTTGCGCAGCCTGTTTATATGTACAATAACAGTTCGGTAATCTGAGTTGTCTTTATAATCCCATACGGATTCCAATAATTGGGCATAGGTAAAAACTTGATTCGGGTTCTGGGCCAGGAGAACGAGGAGCTCGAACTCCTTATAGGTAAGATTGATTAACCTGTCGTTAGCTCGCACGGTACGGCCGGCCAGATCAATTTCCAGACCGGGATAACTGATGGTATTCTGCGGGGGGTCTATTTCTATTTGCTGCAATGAAGTGCGGCGCAGGTTGGCTTTGACCCGGGCCAATAACTCTACCACATTAAAGGGTTTAGTTATATAGTCATCTCCCCCCACCCCCAATCCCAGGACAATATCCGTCGACTGCCCCTTTGCCGAGAGGAAGATAATAGGGACGTTGCTGGTTTTCCGGATAATACGGCACACCTCAATACCGTCAATATCCGGGAGGAGGATATCGAGGATTATTAAGTGGGGTTCATGGTTGTTGACCAGGCTGAGGGCACTATGGCCGTCCCCAGCGGTTATTACCTGGTAACCCTCTAACTCTAAATGGTGTTTTATCACCTCCCTCACAACAGTTTCGTCATCGACAACAAGAATGCTTTCTCCCGCCATATGCTCTACTTACCATCCTTTGTTTGTTAGTCTAGGTCTATTTTATCAAAGGTTGCGAAAAATGTCAGCGATTGTTTACGAAACGTTAGCAGAATTTTATTATAGAGTGATATAATTTCATTGATAGATATATAGCTAATCAGACACAAAATTCACCCAAGCATGACTTATTAGTAAAAAGGGGGAAGGCATTTTATGGCGAAAATTGTCGGTTTAGACGTTGGTTACGGTTTTGTCAAGGCGACCGACGGGGAAACGGGTTTTTCCTTTCCCAGTGTAGTTGGTGAAGGGCACACAAACCCTACCTTTCGCCTCAAGAGTGTGCAAACACCAATTCTGGATGATTTGAAAATAGCAATCGGCAATAATCTTTACTTTATCGGTAAGGCGGCCATAAGGCATTCCAATTTTGCTTACCGGGATCTCTCGTATACCAGGACCATCGGCAATGATTTGGAATTGCTTTTTCTCACTGCCTTAAGTCTGTTCTATAATAATAAATCCAGGGAGTTCAAGGTGGTCACCGGCCTTCCGGTCGATAGGATGCACCTGGCTGAAGAACTGGAAGGGAGATTATTAGGGGAGAAAACCATCAAAATACCCCGCCGTGGTGTGATTCAAGATACCAAGACCTTTTATATATCAGAGGTGGAAATAGTACCCCAACCCCTGGGCACCTACTGGTCTCAATTTCTCGATGGGGATAAAGAAGGGACAACCTATTTGCCCAAGGGGTTGATCGGGATCATCGACATTGGTTTCCGGACTACCGACCTGGCGGCCATTGATAATGGTGAATACATACCCGGAAACAGCAAATCCTTCCCCACGGGTCTGGCGACGGCTTACAGGGAAATCGGGGTAGCCCTGGCCCGGGAATACGGTTTGGAGAAGGAAAGCTATGCCCTCGACAGTGCTGTTATAAACCGCAAAATCAACATCTCCGGCCAAACTGTAGACATATCTGCCATCGTCGAGGAAGCCTTTGAGAAACTGGCAACAAATATTCTTGTGGAAATTAATTCCCAGTGGAGAATACAAGACCTGGATCGCCTGATCGTGACCGGAGGGGGCGGACAGGCTATCAGCTCTTATCTCTTGCGGCAACTGCCCCAGGCAGAGCTGGCGGCTGAACCCAATATTGCCAACTGCAGCGGGTTTTTGGCCTGGGGGAACTGGCTCTGGCGGGTTTCGGGGGTTGATTTGGAAAAGGAGCCTGTCGAGAATGAATAAATCTTTTATAAAGGGTGATTAAATAATGGCTGCGGCAATGTTGTTAGCCAACTTTTTAAACTATAATAATCCGGACGAGGAAAAAGGTAAAGTCGTTATAAAAGGCGCTTTTCAGGGCGATATTAACATGGCCAGGGATGTTCTCATAGCCAAGAGCGGTTCTTTGTCGGGAAGGGTAGAAGCAGACAAGGTTGAGATCGCCGGGGTTGTGCGCGGTGCTATAAAAGCAGAAAAACTGGTTATTTATCCCTCGGGTCGCCTGTACTACAATGAGTTAACCTGTCAGAAACTGCAGGCTTATGATGGGTGTACCATGATATACGACCTGGGCCAGGAAAAAAATGCACCGGCGCCAGAAGACGAAGGAATGGAAGAAAAAGGTGCTTTAACGATCACGGCCAATGGCACAGAAACTATATCCGAGGATAAAGCTCTAAACTGCGAGGATGATATTGCTCCAGGGGGCGAAAAAGAGGCTGGCTATAACCCTCTGGCGGCGGCAATAACAGAGGGTTCAGACAATAGGCTCCCGGGGGAAGGGTTAAAGGGCACCCGTGGGCCTAAAGAAAAATATTCTATTCGCAAGCAACCTCTTTTTTATAGTAGTTACTAGCGGAATTATGCAGGAATTATTTACAGTGCGTACCAGATGAAGAAGGGTGGGGCAGGGGGCAACATGGCGGAGAGTGGGGTTATATGGATAAGAAAATAAGGACAGGAGCAAATCTTTCTAACAATATAGCCGTTACCCTGGAAAAGGTCTCCCGGTTATTCCAGAGCGCCGCCCCTGTTGAAGAAATATTAAACCCCTTTCTTGTTCTGTTGTCGGAGTTGTTTAATGTTGAGCAGGTAGTGTTTTTTCTGGTAGACAAGGGATCAAGAGACCTAACCGTCGCAGCCGGTAATGGTATTTCGCCCGGGGAAGCAAAAAAATACCGGGTGTCTGCAGGGGAAGGGATAGCGGGGCAAATCCTGCTGGGAGGGCGCCCCCGCCTGCTCCGGGATAAAAGTTTTTCTAAGTACCGTTACTCGCCCCGGGAACCGGAAGCAGTCTTTTACCTTCCCCTGGTAAAGGGGCATCAGCCTTACGGAATTATTGCCCTGGGCAGGACTGGAGAACAGCCGCTGTTTACCCCGGAAAAGATAAGGATAGCCTCTTCCCTGGCCCTTTATATTGCGGCCGTACTGGAGAATACCTCCCTGAATAGGAAAATATCAGATCTTAGTCTCAATTATCTCCGGTCATTGACCGTGGCCCTGCAAGTAAAGGATTACTATACCAGTATACACTCCCTGCGGGTGACAAGATTTGCCGTCGCCACCGGTTTACAAATGGGATTTTCCCAGGCAAAACTGGAATTCCTGCGCTGGGGGGCATTGCTCCATGATATTGGGAAAATTGGGATTGGCGATGATGTCCTGCTAAAGGCGGGCAACCTGACCCTGGAAGAATTAAATCTAATCCGGAGACACCCGGAAATAGGCGCGCGGATTATAGGAGAAGAGGGACAGCTTAAACCCATTATTCCGATGGTGCTCTTTCACCATGAACGATATGATGGCAGGGGATACCCCCGTGGATTAAAGGGGCCCGATATTCCGACGGAGGCAAAAATTATAGCAGTTGCCGACGCCTTTGAAGTAATGACGGCCAACCGGCCCTATCAAAGGGCTTATCAGGTTGCAGAGGCAGTGAGGGAATTGCGGGAAAACGCAGGCAGCCAGTTTGATCCCGACATTGTCAGGATTTTTATTGCCGCCCTCGGGGATGAGGATGTAGATAACAAAAAGAATGAATGGGATTCGGCCGAGCCGCCGGTGTTTACGGGGGGATGGTCCGGAGAGCTTACAGAGGATAGTAATATCAATCCCCAGCAAGGTTCATTTTATTTGGACAACGGGTAGCAACGGCAGCAGGAGACCCTGGCCCTCTTTTTAAGTAAAGCCAGGGTTTTTTTCTTTTCCCCCTGGCCGGTCGGTGAAATTTTCACCACAGAGGGAGGGCCCAGGTGGGTGCACATCAGCAGGTAATCCACCCCTCCAATTACCCGGGAGCAGGTCGGGCATTTCCCTGCCTGTGAATAAAATGAAGAAGAATTTATCAACAAGGACCACAGTGCCGGGCACTGTGTTTACTGAAACAGAGGGAAAACCCTTTGAAGCGAGGCTGCTCCTGCAGGGGCAGGAAAAGTGCCTGTGGTCCGGGAAGGGTAAAAGGACAAGGAAAGGGCCGGGAGGTTCCTAAAAATCCTCAATTGCCCTTAGCGGGTAGAAGGGGGGCCGGGCGCCCCCCTTCTACCCGCAAAATCATTCAATGAATCCCTTATCCCGCAGCCATTCTTCTGCCACCTCTTCCGGCTCCCGTTCTTCAATATCGACCTGGTAGTTGAGGTTGGTCATCGTTTCGGTGTCGAGGCTGGGCCCGATGTCGCCCAGGATATCGGCGATCTCCGGGTATTTTTCCAGGGTTTCCGTCCGCACCACCGGCGAGGGATTGTAGACGGGGAAGAAGTGTTTGTCATCCTCCAGGTTGACCAGGTCAAAGGCGGCAATCCGACCATCGGTGGCAAAGCCCATGGCCACGTCTACCTGACCGTCCCGCAGGGCCTTGTAGGTGATCCCCAGGTCCATAATGGACACGTTTTCTTCCGGTATATCGATGCCGTAGACCTTGATCAGTTCCGGCCAGCCGTCGGGGCGGGCGCTGAATTCGTGGTCAATCCCCACCATTAATTCAGCCGGATTGGCGGCCATGTATGCGGCCAGGTCACTGAGGCTGACAATGCCCAGCGCCTGGGCGTCTTCCTGGCGCATCATCAGGGTATAGGTATTGTCGAAGGGGGCATAGGGCAGCCAGATCAGGCCGTTGGCGGCATCCTCTTCCTTAACCTTGTTATAGGCTTCCTCCGAGTCGGTAATGGGCTGGTCGTGGCCCAGGGCGACCAACCAGGCCGTACCTGTGTATTCCCAGTACAGGTCTATTTCGCCGTTTTCCAGGGCTACCCGGGCTGGTTCGGTACCGGCCAGGCCGGTCCGGTCAATTACGGTAAAGCCGTGTTCTTCCAGGGCTTTGATGGCGATTTGCCCCAGGATCAGCTGCTCGGTAAACTCCTTGGAACCGACGGCCACCTGCTTGCTATCACCACCGCCGCCGGCACATCCGAACAAACTAGCAACCAATAATGCCACCGTCAGGATTAAAACCAGCTTTCTGAACATAAAATCACACTCCTTAACAGGATATTTTTCCTCCTATTCGGCCAGTAGATGGATCTCGACCTGTCCGATGAAATAGTCGGCCAAAATGGCAAGGAGGGCGGCCAGAATGCCGCCGGTGAGGGTGATGGTAATCCGGGAGAGGCTGAGCCCTGTTATAATTAAGTCACCCAGGCCGCCGGCACCGATAAAGGTGGAGAGGGTGGCAGTTCCCACGTTGATGACGACTGCTGTTCTAATCCCGGCCATGATTACCCGCAGGGCCAGGGGGAACTCGATGCGCCAAAGGACCCGCTGGGGAGGCATGCCCATCCCCCGGGCCGCTTCGATGATCCCCGGATTGACTCCCTGGATGCCGGTGTAGGTGTTGCGCAAGATGGGGAGGAGGGAATAGAGCCACAGGGCAAAGACTGCAGTTCTCACTCCCAAACCCAGGATACTCATGAACAGGGCTAGAATCGCGATACTGGGTATGGTTTGGCCAATATTAACAATATTAATTATCACCGGTGCCAAAAACCTGAACCCCTTCCTGGTCAGCAGGATGCCTGCCGGGACGGCAGTGAGAATGGCCAGCAGGGAAGAGAGTATCACCAGGAAAACGTGCCTGACCAGGTAAGCCAAGACCTTGGGGTACTGCAACTGCCGGGCGACAATGCCGTCAGTGGGATTGCTGACGAAGTAGACAGTAACAAGGGTGCCGATCACTGCCAACAGGAGGGGCACCAGCAGCCAGGAAGCCAGCTTCTTAAGAGTTGTTGTCATTGCCGCCCACCGCCTTCATCAAGGTTCCCAGGGTTACCAGCCCCACCGGTTTTCCCCCTTCGTCCACGACACAGACAAAGCCCTTGCCAAAGGCCAGCATCTCCGAAAGGGCGTCATTGAGGGTGGCATCAGGGGTAATGCTATTGGGGATTTCCTGCATTACATCGGCGACTTGTCCCTCTTCCCGGGCGTTCTGGGGGGACAGGTAACCGGCCAGGCGCCCGTCTTTTTCCACGGCAAAGAGCAGGTCTTTTCCCCGGGCTGCCAGCAGCTCCCGGGCTTTTACCGTAGGGGCAGAAAGCTCTACAACCGGGGGCGCTTCCTTCATCATCTCTCCGACCCGGATCAGGTTCAACTGCTTAATGGTACGGTTGCCGCCGATGAGGTTGATGACAAAATTGCTGGCCGGTGCATTGAGGATATTCTCGGGGGTATCGTACTGGACCAATTTACCCTGGCGCATGATGGCGATCTTGGTCCCCATCTTAATGGCTTCATCTATATCGTGGGTTACAAAGACAATTGTCTTCTGGATCTTTTTCTGGATCCGGAGGAACTCGTTTTGCAATTTTCCCCTGTTGATCGGGTCCAGGGCCCCGAAGGGCTCGTCCATCAATAATACCGGGGGATCGGCGGCCATGGCCCGGGCCACCCCCACCCGCTGGCGCTGCCCGCCGCTTAAGTCCCGGGGTTTCCGCTGCCGGTAAATATTTGGGTCTAATCCCACCAGTTGCAAGAGCTCATCGACCCGGGCCCGGATTTTATCCCGGGGCCACTTCTTTTCCAGGGGTACTGTGGCGATATTCTCGGCAATGGTCATGTGGGGGAAGAGGCCGATTTCTTGGATTACATAGCCGATGTTGCGCCGCAGTTCAATGGGATTGACATCCATTATATTTTGCCCGTCGACAAAGATGGTGCCGCTGGTAGGTTCAATGAGGCGGTTGATCATCTTCATGGTTGTTGTTTTTCCACATCCGGAGGGCCCTACAAGGACACATACTTCCCCTTTACCGATATGGAGGTTAAGGTCGGCTACGGCCGGTCCTTCAGATTTTTTATATACTTTAGTTACGTGTTCCAGTTTGATCATCTAGATTTCCCTCCTTCAGGTGCCAAGTTTTCTTTCCACCCAACCCAGGCCGTAGTCCAGGAGGATGGCCAGGATGGCGACGAAGATGGCGCCGGTGAGGACCATCTTGTCATTGGCCCGGGAAATGCCGCGGAAGATGAATTGTCCCAACCCGCCGGCACCTATATAGGCGGCCACTGCTGTAATGCCCACACCCATGACCACGGCCGTGCGTATGCCGGCCATGATGACCATAAAGGCCAGGGGTAGTTTTATCCGCCAGAGGATCTTGGCCTCACCCATACCCATTCCCTGGGCGGCCAGCAGGACGGCCGGGTCGATATTCTTGAGCCCTGTATAGGTGTTGCGCAGGATGGGCAGGAGACAGTACAAGGTTAGACCGACCAGGGCCGGGGCTATACCGATCCCGAAAAGGGGGATCAGGAAGGCAAACATGGCTATACTGGGTATTGTCATGATCGTGCCGGTTACAGCCAGGATCATCCGGGCGGCCCGGTCATTCCATAGGAAGGAAATTTTACCCTGGTGAAGAAACATACAGGCAAGCGGGGAAGCAAAGGGTGGGGAGATTTATTATTGCCTGCGGGATCGATGTGATCCTTACCCACCATCCCATTGCCGATGCGGCCAATTCCGGCGGCGTACCCCTGAAAAGTTACCTCGATCTTTACGACATAAGCGTCATGGAACTCCACGAGGCTTTCCACGGCCTCCACCCGGGCCTGTCCTGGCTTCACGGTCACAAGGCCTTTCGGGTGGAGATTGCCTATGGCGGCATCCCGGGGAATATCCTCTATGTGGGCAAGGCCCTGCCGGAGGTCAAGACCCTGGGGGATATGCTGGCCCGGTTGGAAAACCTGATGTGCCTGGAAGTGGAGAAGCAGCTTTTGGAGCTGGAGTGCAAGCTGAGGGGAAACATTGAAATTTACGAAACCTGTCTCGCCACCCGGCCAGAGATCCTGGCGGGAGCGCCGGAAAACCCGGTGGGTACAGTGGCCCATATTTTCCCCCATACCGGTTTCACCGCCCCACACCTGGTCCAGGTCAAAAAGGAACACCCGGAAATAGATACCCTGCTGGCCACCATCAGCCGGGTGCACCGGGGCAGTGATCTTCTCAAACAGGCAGAGGAAATGGGCCTCAATTTTGTGGTGGGCAACTGCCATGCCGTGGAGATCTTCGAAAACGGCCTCCCCCTGGCCCGGGCCATCCAGTTATCCCTGCCGGAGGTGGAGGTGTTGATGCTGCGGGAGCGGGTGACGGCCACGGCCCTGGCTGATTTTGGCAATGAGGGGATCAGGAAGTATGCCGACGATATTGCCCGGACCTTCCTGCTGCCCAATAAGGAAAAGATAAAGTGAGCCTGGAGAGTTTGGCTTGAAATTGGCGGCCGCAAGGCCGCTTTTCTATTTTCCTTACTTTCAATGCTATGTCTCTCCAACCCCGGGAGCCCGTTGCGAAAAAGTCAGGATCTTGTTACCAGGTTTTGTAACGCCGGAAAGGGCTGGTTCGTCTAACCAATGGAGGAGGTCTCGAGGGGTGCTCCACGGGTCATGTTGGGGAATCCTGCCTGAGTGAGGACTTCCGCAAATCTACTATTCTAAATTGGGAGGGAACCTCAGTGTCGCGGGAATTTTTCTGCCAGAAGTTCAGATTAAAGGTGTGGTCTTTATTCCTGGTGGTGGTAATGCTGGGCCTGGCCCTGGGCTTTACCTTCAAGCCCGTCAGGGCCGCGGGCCTGGAGCTCAGCACCCCCTACCCCGGCATTACCGTTGTGCCGGGAGAGAAGGTGAGCTTCCCCCTGGAAATCAGGTATAACGGTTCCGGCAGGAAGGTGGGAGTGGCAGTCATAGAAAAACCCGAGGGCTGGGAGACAAGCTTGGAGGGCAGGGGGAAGGCGGTGCACCAGGTCTTTGTGGGCAGTGACCACAACCCCGGCCTCGATTTAAAGGTCCAGGTGCCGGCAGAAGCAGAGGAAGGGAATTACCAGGTGAAGGTGAGGGCCGAGGGGGGCGGCCTGGCTTCGGTCCTGACCCTGGACCTGTTGGTTTCCCGGGAGGGGACGGGGGGTGGGGAAATGATCGCCCAGTACCCCCAGCTCCAGGGGCCCAGCGGGGCCACCTTCCAATTCCGGGTGGATCTCACCAACAATACCCCCCGGGAGCAGTCCTACAGCCTGGGGGCCCAGGTGCCGGCCGGCTGGCAGGTGTCCTTCAGCCCGGCCTATGACAGCAAGCAGGTCGCCAGCTTGAGCCTGGAAGCGGGTAAGAGCCAGGGCTTAGATGTGAAGATCACGCCTCCCGAGCATGTGGCGGCCGGGACCTATACCATTCCGGTGACGGCCGTTTCCGCGGACAGCAGGGTGCAGACGGAGCTGGTGGTCATCATCACCGGGACCTACGACCTGGTCCTGACCACCCCCAGCGGGAGGCTGAATGCCCAGACGGTGGCCGGGCGGGAAACGGCCCTTACCCTGGAGATCCAGAATCACGGCAGTGCCGACCTGGAGAACATCAGCTTTTCTTCCCGGGAGCCTTCCGGCTGGTCGGTGACCTTTAGCCCGGAAGAGATAGATCTGCTGGCCCCCGGGGAGACGCGCCAGGTGACGGCCCACATCAAACCGGCGGCCAGGGCCATCGCCGGCGACTACCTGGTCAACCTCACCGCCTCGACCCGGGAGACCAGCGGCACGGCCCAGATCCGGGTGCTGGTTAAGACTTCCACCCTCTGGGGCCTGGTGGGCATTGTCATTATCCTGGCGGTAATTGCCGGGGTGGGGGCGGCCTTCCGCCAGTACGGGAGAAGGTGATGGAAATGGACGGCAAGAGGGTGCTGATCAAAACGGAAAAGCTCACCAAAAAGTACGAGCAGGCAACGGCGGTGGACGGTCTGGACCTGGAAATTTACCAGGGGGAGGTCTTCGGCCTCCTGGGTCCCAACGGCGCCGGCAAGACCACCACCATCCTCATGCTGATAGGCCTGACGGAGCCCACCGGGGGCACGGCCAGGGTGGCCGGCCACGATTCCACCCGGGAGCCCCTGGCGGTAAAGAGAATTATCGGCTATCTCCCCGACACTGTGGGCTTTTACGAGGAACTGACGGGCCGGGAAAACCTGCGCTATACGGCCCGCTTGAACAAAATCCCCCCGGCCGAGGCCGAGGAGCGGATCGGCCGCCTCCTGGACCGGGTGGGCCTGGGCCGGGTGGCCGACGACCGGGTGGCCACATACTCCCGGGGCATGATCCAGCGCCTGGGGATTGCCGATGTGCTGGTCAAGGATCCCCGGGTGGTGATCCTGGATGAGCCCACCAACGGTATCGACCCGGAGGGGATCAGGGAGGTCCTGGAGCTCATCCACGGGCTTTCCCGGGAAGATGGGCGAACGGTCCTGATTTCTTCCCATCTTCTCCACCAGGTGCAGCAGATCTGCGACCGGGTGGGCATCTTTGTCGAAGGGCGGCTGGTGGCGGCGGGCCCCATCGAATCTCTGGGGGAACAGCTCCTGGCCGGGCAGCCGGTCATGCTGGAGGTCCAGGCCCAACCGGGGGGAGAGCGGCTGCGGGCGGTCCTGGAGGAACTGGAGGGCATCCAGAGGCTGGAGAATAAGGCCGATTACCTCCTGGCCTACTGCACGGAGGACATCCGTTCCCGGCTCGTGGAGCATTTGCACAACCGCGGCTTTGCCCTCCTTCACCTCCGGCGGCGGGGCTACAGCCTGGATGATATCTACCGGATGTATTTTACCCGGGGAGGAGGAGAAGAAGTATGAAAATACCGGGGAAAAAACCGTGGCCCTTTGCCAGGGGTAACTCGTCCTGGGAAGGGGTGGGGGTCATCTTCCGCAAGGAGCTGGCCGACCACCTCAACAGCAGGCGCTTCAATATCCTGGCCCTCCTGGTGCTGGTGACGGGGATTGCCAGCATCTATGCCGCCTCCAAGGGCATCAGCCAGGCAGGGGAAGATGTGGACTTTGTTTTCCTGCGCCTCTTCACCAGCGGGGGGGATTCCCTGCCCTCCTTCGTCTCCTTCGTGGCCTTCCTGGGCCCCCTGGTGGGCCTGGCCCTGGGCTTCGACGGGATCAACGGGGAAAGGACCCGGGGGACCCTGAGCCGGCTGTTGGGGCAGCCAGTCACCCGGGATGCGGTGATCAACGCCAAATTCCTGGCCGGGCTGGCGGTCCTGGGGCTTATGATCTTCTCCCTGGGCTTTCTGGTGGCAGGCCTGGGGCTGATCATGATCGGGGTTCCGCCTACCGGGGAGGAGATGGGGCGGATTCTAATTTTCCTGCTCCTCACCGTCATCTACGTGGGCTTCTGGCTGGGCCTGTCCCTCCTCTTTTCCGTCCAGTTCCGGCAGGCGGCCACCTCGGCCCTGGCAGGCATTGCCCTCTGGCTCTTTTTCACTGTTTTTGTCGGCCTCCTGGCCGGCATCGTCGCCGATACCATCGCTCCCGTGGACGAGGGGGCGACGGTGGGCACCACGGTGCGGAACCTGCGGCTGTATCAGAACCTCAGCCGCCTTTCCCCGGCCACCCTCTATTCCGAGGCCATAACCACCATCCTTACCCCCGAGGTGCGCACCCTGGGTCCCATTTTCCTGGAGCAGGTGGAGGGGGCCATTGCCGGTGCCCTGCCCCTGGGCCAGAGCCTGCTCCTCATCTGGCCCCACCTGACGGGGCTGGTGGCGGCCACCCTTATCTGTTTCGCCGCCTCCTACCTCCTCTTCCTGCGCCAGGAGATCCGGGCTTAGCCCGGGATGGCGCCCCTTCCCCGGGCGGGAAAGGGGATTATAATATAATTAGAACCTTGTTTCTGGGAGGCTGAGTTGGCGTGAACCGGCCGGAGGAAAGAAGGGAAACCTGGGTAGGGGATGGGGCTGCTGATCAGCTGGAATACCTGATGCGCAGATTCGGGCCCCAGGTGCAGCGGATCGCCTATTACTACCTGCGGGACCTTTACCTGGCCGAGGATGTGGCCCAGGAGGTCTTCTACCGGGTGTACCGGGACCTGGATAAATTCCGGGGCGAGAGCTCCTACTACACCTGGATCTACCGGATAACCGTCAACCTCTGCCGGGACTACCTGCGGTCCGCTGCCCTGCGCCGGCTGATCCCCTGGGGGGACAACCAGGCCCTGGAACGGATCGGTGGCAAGACCACGGCCTGGCTGGAAGCGGTCGAGGGCGGGGAGGTTTTCCACAAGGTGATGGAACTGCCCCTCAAATACCGGACGGTCCTGGCCCTCTACTACTTCCAGGAAATGACGACGGGGGAGATTGCCCGGCTCCTGGGGATTACCGAGGGCAATGTACGCACCCGCCTCTGCCGGGGGCGGGCTATGTTGAAACGGTCCCTGGAGGAGGGGATGGGCCATGAATGAGCGGGAACTTGATGCCAAACTGCGGCAGGCCAGGGGGGAAGCGGAGCGGTTTTTCGCCCGCAGGTTGAGGCCTTCCCTGGAGGAAGGGGTGTACCGGCGCATAAGGACCGACATCCCCCGGGGCCTCCGCCCCGGCCTCCTCTACCGGGCCGGGGCTGTAACTGCTGTCCTGCTCCTTTTGGCCCTGGTACTGCTGAAGCCCCCCGGGCCGGCACCGGCCGGCGTCGGCAACCCGGTGGCCCAGCAGCCCGTGGTCCTGGAGGAGCAGGGGCCTGTCCACTGGATAAACTTCTTCCGGGTAAGTCAGCCTGACAGCCGCGGGGAAAGCCTCCTGGCCGTCCTGTGGGCTCCCCAGTCCGGGGGAGGCTGGCAGCCCGTCTACAGCAGCCTTCTGGCCGTGGACGGAGACCCCCTGCCCGTTTCGACCTTGGAGCTCCCCGGCTCCCAGGGCCGGCTGGTGGTCATCTCTTCCCGGGACCAGCGGGAGGAATACCTCAGCTACCGGCTGGTGGGCTATGAGGCGGGCCGGGTTCTCTCCTACCACGAAAAGGACTATGTCCCCCGGGGGGAGCTGGCAGTGGCCCAGCAGGGCTTTCTGGTGGAGCGGCGGGCAGCTCCCCGGGCCCCTTCCCCCGCCGAAGGCAATGGCAGCCATTGCCAGCAGGGGCCCTCTGCCGTGACCAACCTCATCCCCTACTATGTCGATGAGGGGGGGCAGATCACCCTGCCTCCCGAACCCCTCCTTTTGGAAGTGGGCCAGTACCTGGTCCTGGTGGGCAATGACGAGGGAAGCAGGGTCGAGGCCTTTGCCCGGGGAGGTATTTCCCCCTTCCAGGACGGCTTCTATGCCTACGCCCTGGGGGATGCCTCTTTAATCCTCATTGCCGACGGCGACCCCCGCCGGACGGCCCAGCTGTCCATCAAGGTCCTGGAGCCGGGGATGGAATAATGCTGACAGCAGTAAACTGTAGATACCCCAGGCTCCTGTTTAAGAATCCGCCCCTCTGGGCATTCTAGCAGGGAAAAGGGATGTTTTGGAGGTGGCGAAATGGGCAAGGGCCCTGGAGAGGGTGAAGTCAAGATCGAAGATGGTTATGTTCAAGTACCCCTGCGGGGAAGGATTGATGTGGCCGGACTTTCCCAGGACCTGCGGAAAAAGGGGTACTTTTTGGCCAATGACCCCTGGGATATAGATTCCCAGGGGTGGGGGAGGAATCGGGACCTGGAGGGCTATTACCCCTACTGGGTTTTTCGGGATGGTAAGGAGTGGTTCTTTGCCTTTTCCCCCTTAGATTACCAGGAAGGGGCTGGGGAAGGTAAGGAGCCGGCGGTGGGCGAAAAGGCCCGGGAGGAAATAAGGCGCTGGGTACCTTACCTGGAGGGCTGGTGCCATTAGTGGGAATGGTATATTAATTAAAGGTGATCGGTTTTATTGCAAAATAACAAAATGAAGTAAATTCCTGGCAGGAAAAAGCTGGACAGATAGCGAACTTACACTACCGAAGGTAAGAGGGTCTACCAAAAAACTTCTAGCATAAAGGAGGTATTGACATGAGTTTGGTACCCATGAAGGAATTGCTGGAAGATGCCCGGAGAAACAAGTACTGTATTCCCGCCTTCGATTACAGCAACTATGAAATGATGCGGGCCGTCATCGAGGTTGCCGAGGAAGAGAGATCGCCGGTGATCTTGATGAACCTGGTAGTAGACATGCCCAACAACGGTATGGAGTACCTGACGGCCATGGCCTGGGAGGCTGCCGATTTGGCAACGGTGCCCGTTGTCTTACACCTGGACCACTGTACAGACCTGGACCTGATGCGCAGGGCCATCAAGGCCGGCTACACCTCGGTCATGATCGATGGCTCCACCCTGCCCTTTGAAGAGAATGTGGAACTGACCAGGCGGGTTGTGGCCATGGCCAGGCCCCGGGGCATTTCCGTCGAGGCGGAACTGGGCCATGTGGGCTCTGCCCAGGAGGACGATGACGCATCCGTCCTGACCCAGCCCGAGGAAGTGGAGCGCTTTGTTGAGGCCACCGATGTCGACTGCCTGGCCGTAGCCGTCGGCACCGCCCACGGTGTCTATAAAAGGGAACCAAAGCTGGAGCTGGATCTTCTGGAAGCCATCAACAAGGTTTCCAAGGTGCCCCTGGTCCTCCACGGCGGTTCCGGCACCCCCGATGACCAGATCAAGGGGGCCATTGAAAGGGGCGTTGCCAAGCTGAACATCCACTCGGAACTCTGTGTGGCCATGCGCAAGGGCCTGGAAGAATTCCTCCAAGAGGATAAGAACCCCTCGCCCTTTGCTGCCCACCTCTTTGCCAAGCCCCTGGAGTACATGCGGGAGGTAGTCCGGACGAAGATCTACCTCTGCGGCTCCCAGAACAAGGCCTAAAATGTGGTGGCTGGGCTCCCCCGGATGAAATAAGATTAGATATTTTTCCTCTGGCCGGCGGCGGAGCCCGGCCCCTTAAACTCTCCAGAAATGGGGGGATAAGTAATGAAGAAGATTTTGTTGGTTGGTGATGACTATATAGATTCCCAGGTGATGCGGGAAGGCTTCGCCCCCTTTGAAGAGTATGGCTACCAGCTGGTGACCTACGACTGGTTCCACGAGGGGGGTATGGCTGAACTTCAGCACCTAAACCGCCTCCTGGAAGAGGATGGGCCCGAGGCGGTGCCCGTCCCCGACGAGGTCTACCGCCTGATCGAAGATGTGGAGATCCTGGCCTTCCAGTTCCTCCCTGTACCCCGGTCCCTCCTGGAAGCAGGGAAAAAGCTGAAGGCGGTGGGCACCCTCAGGGCGGGGATGGAAAACCTGGATGTGGCTGCTGCCTCCCAGCTGGGGATCATGGTTTTCAACAACCCGGGCCGGAATGCCCATGCCGTGGCAGAATTTGCCATCGGCCTCCTCTTTGCCGAGGCGAGGAATATCTGCCGCTGCCATGTGTCCATTAAGGAGGGGGGCTGGCGGCGGGACTTCATCAACTCCCCCTACACCCCGGAGGTGGAGGGGAAAACCATCGGGATCATCGGCCTGGGCATGATCGGGCAGCTGGTGGCCAAAAAACTGGCCGGCTTTGAGCCCCGCTTCCTGGGCTATGACCCCTATGTGAAGCCCGAGGATGTCCAGCACCTGGGGGTGGAGATGGTAGACCTGGACACCCTCCTCAAGGAGGCCGATTTTGTCACCCTCCATGCCCGCCTGACCGAGGAGAACGAGCACCTGCTGGGAGAACGGGAGCTGGGCCTGATGAAGCCGACGGCCATTATCATCAACACCGCCCGTTCCGGCCTCATCGACGAGGAGGCCCTTTACAAGGCCCTGAAGGAAAGGCGGATCGGCGGCGCGGCCCTGGATGTCTTCGACGTGGAGCCGCCGGGGAAGGATTACCCCCTGGTTACCCTGGACAACTGCACGGTGACCACCCACATGGCCGGTACCACCAAGGACGCCCTCCTCAATGCTCCCAAGCTCCTGGCCCAGAGGATGCTGTGCCTGGTCCAGGAGGGAGGGGAGCCCCGCTTTCTGGTAAACAAAGAGGAGGTCGGTTTCCACCGGCTGCGGTAACGGCTGAAGAGACCGGCCCTCCCAGGGGGCAAGAAACTGGAGAGGACAGGACCCCGGGACAATCCCGGGGTTTTTTGCTGAAGAGGAGGAATTTTTCTTCTCCCGGAAGGAATAAGGAAGATAATGTTAAAAGGGTAAAGGCAGGGGGAAGAACAAAAGAAGGAGGCTCGACGATGAAGATAGTAGTGCTGGATGGCTATACCCTGAACCCGGGGGACCTGTCCTGGGCAGGGCTGGAAAAGTACGGCGAGGTTAAGGTGTATGACCGCACCTCTTATGACGCCGCAGGAGAGGAGCTGGTCATTGAGCGGGCCCGGGATGCGGAAATCGTCTTCACCAACAAGACGATACTCTCGCGGAGAGTTCTGGAGAAGCTGCCCCGGCTCAAGTATATAGGGGTCCTGGCCACCGGCTATGACGTTGTCGATGTAGAGGCGGCCCGGGAACTGGGCATAACCGTGACCAATGTACCCACCTATGGAACCCAGGCCGTCGCCCAGATGGCTATTGCCCTGCTCCTGGAGATGTGCAATCATGTCTGGCTGCATAATGAATCGGTGAAAAAGGGTGAGTGGGCCAGCAATCCCGACTGGTGCTACTGGAAATATCCAATAATTGAACTGGCGGGAAAGACCATGGGCATCATCGGTTACGGCCGGATCGGGCAGGCTACGGGCCGGATAGCCCAGGCTCTGGGGATGAAGGTGCTGGCCTGTGATCCCAGGCCCATCAGGGAGCTGGAAAGCGAGACCATGCGGTACGTCGATCTGGAGGAGCTCCTGGCCCAGTCCGATGTCATCGTCCTCCACTGTGCCCTGACGGAGGAAACCAGGGGGATAATCAACAGGGAGACCATTGGGAAAATGAAGGATGGGGTGCTGCTGGTTAACAACTCCAGGGGGCAGCTGATTGTGGAGGAAGATTTGGCCGCCGCCCTCAACAGCGGCAAGGTGGCCGGCGCGGCCGTGGACGTGGTGGCACAGGAACCCATCAGGGAAGATAACCCCCTCCTTGCGGCCAAAAATTGTATTATAACCCCCCACATTTCCTGGGCCTCCCGGGAGGCCAGGCAGCGCCTGCTGGCGATCGCCGTGGATAACCTGGCCTGTTTCCTGGCCGGTAAACCCAGAAATGTTGTGAATCTTTAAAGGGAAAATAAAATATAATATTATATTGCAGGTAAATTTCAATTGAGCGCGAATTATGTAAATGTAGTTTATTATTGCTGATCCCTGCGCCGGCTCCGGTCGCGCGCCAGGCTCCGGCAATGCTGAGAGCACTAGAACAGTACAAGGGATAGGGGGTAGGTAAAAACGTTCACGGTGATTCTGCTGCAGGAGGGGAGCATTCTGCGATGCCTTTGAGCTTTTTGAGCCTACTGGGGAATACCGCCATCCTTTTTTTGCTTGGTAGCATTGGGTGGGCATTGTTCTGGTTTCTCCACTCTCCTGTTCCCGGACTGCTGGGGAGCCTGTTCCTGCTCGGCACCCTGCGGGCATGGGGTGTTGACCTGCCCCCGCCGCCGGCTGTCCTTTCCGTCCTGGTCTCCTCCATGCTGGGCATGACGGTGGGGGCCAGGATCACCAGGGAGAATGTAAAAGAGTTGCGGAAAATGTTTCTGCCGGCTCTGGTCATCATAAGCTGGGCCCTGCTCATCGTCTTTGTCTTCGGCTACTTTCTGGCCAGAACCACGGACCTGGATATTCCCACCGCCATTCTCTCTTCCTGCATGGGCGGCGTGGCCGAAATGACCCTGATTGCCCTGGATACCGATGCCAATGTTCCCGTCGTCGTGATCATGCAGACCTTACGGGTATTTGTAACTATTATGACCTTTCCCCTGGTGCTGAGTTACATGGTGCACAAGAAGGAGGGGGAGATGGCTCCCTCTGTCCTGGCGGTCACAGCGGCGGGAGAAGGGAAAGAAGACCGGTCCTTTTTTCGAAAAAAAGTAGTGGAACCCCTGGAGAATATTTACCGAAAGTTAACCCGGCTCGACTGGGGCTTTCCCCGGCGCCTGCCGGCCAGGCTGGCCGCCCAGCGAAGGTGGTTCCTTTCCTACGCCATCGCTGTATGCGGCGGCTTATCCTTTTCCCGCCTGGGTGTGCCGGCCGGTGCCATGGTGGGCTCACTGTTCATTACTGCCGTCATATCTTTATTGGGTTTTTTTGTGCCGCCGACAGCCCCTGCCGTTTACAATTTTATGCTCATCGGCCTGGGGATAGTTATCACCAGCAACATCACCAGCGAGACCATCAAGTCCCTCACCCCAAAACTGCTCCTGCCCATCCTTTTTACCCTGGTGGTTATTTATCTCACTTCCCTCCTGGTCTCCTTCATAATCTACAAGATTACCGGCTGGGATTATCCCACCTGCTTTCTGGCCTCCGCCCCGGCAGGGATTACTGCCATTACTGGACTTGCCATCAGTTTTGATCTGGATCCCCTCCGGATTTCCCTCCTGCACCTCTGCCGCCTGGTTGTCCTCAAAACCGTTGTGCCCCTCGCCTTTATGTTTATCAGTCAACTGTAGGCTGCCGGGGAAGGCGGGCGAGACTTTTTATTGCACAAAGGAGCGGCCTGCTTTAACCGGCGGGGAACATAGGAGGAGAAGGCAGGCCGGGGGGCGAAGTAGAGGAGGGAGAAAACACGCTGGAGGGAAGAAAATGGTGTATGCCGTTACCTTTGATCTCTGGAATACCCTGCTTTACGAGCGGAATCACGACCGGGTGGCCGACCGGCTGGCCAGGGATTTAAGGGAGATCCTGGTCGAAGCCGGCTACAGCATCGAGGAAGCCCGGCTGGCCCAAATCTTCCGGGAGTGCCGGGATATGGTCATGGGCCGGCAGGTGGAGGAGGGCCTGGACATGCCCCCGGAAGAACAGCTGGCCTGGTGCCTGGGGCGGGCCGGGCTGGCGCCCACGGGGCGGGTGGCGGAAACTCTCCTGGAGCTCTATACCTCCGCCCGGGGTGGGGAGGAGGTCCTGGTCATGGAGGGGGCCCTGGAGACCCTGGCCCGGCTGGCCGGGAAGTATCGCCTGGCCCTGATCTGCAATACGGGCCGCACCCCGGGGCGGGTGATCCGAGCCTGGCTGGCGGAGAAGGGCCTCGGCCAGTATCTTGCGGTCCTTACTTTCTCCAACGAACACCGGATTGCCAAGCCCAACCCCCGGATTTTCCACCAGACTCTGGGGAAGCTGGGCGCAGTGCCGGAAAGGGCGGCCCATATCGGCGACGACCCCCGCACCGACCTGAAGGGGGCGCGGGCGGCGGGGATGACACCCATCTGGTTTAACCCCGCCGGGCGGGAGGACGGGCCCGACTGGGCCTGCCAGGTACGGCACCTGGCGGATCTGCCTGCCCTGCTGGAAGAAATCTGGGCATAATACAATCCCTGCCTCCCGACAGGGATTTTATTTGTCTTCAAACCTCCAGCTTTCTAGAAGATGGCCAGGTACTGCTCCAGTTCCCAGTCATGGACAGCAGTCCGGTAGTTGTCCCACTCGGCCTTCTTGGCCCGGAGGAAGTATTGGTAGATGTGGCTGCCGAGGGCAGCGCGGATGACCGGGTCCCTTTCCAGCTCCTCCAGGGCTTCGGCCAGGCTTCCCGGCAGGCTGGGAATGTTGTGGCTTTCCCGTTCCGCCTCGCTCATGCCATAGATGTTTTCCGAAACGGGGTCGGGGGGCAGGATCTGGTTGTCGATCCCGTCCAGGCCTGCCATGAGGATGACGGCCAGGGCCAGGTAGGGGTTGCAGGCCGGGTCGGGGCTCCTGAGCTCGATCCGGGTTCCCTCGCCCCGGACGGAGGGGATCCGGATGAGGGGGCTCCGGTTCCCTTCCGACCAGGCGATGTAAACGGGGGCCTCGTAACCGGGCACCAGGCGTTTATAGGAGTTGACCAGAGGGTTGGTGATGGCTGTATAAGCCCGGGCGTGCTTCATCAGGCCCCCGATGAAGTAGAGGGCCACATCGCTCAGCTGATACTGGGCGTCGGGGTCATAGAAGGCATTGCGGCCATTCTGGAAAAGGGACAAATTTATGTGCATGCCGGAGCCGCAGACGCCGTAAAGGGGCTTGGGCATAAAGGTGGCGTGGAGATTGTGCTGGGCGGCTATGGTTTTGACCACGAAGCGAAAGGTGACCACATTGTCGGCGGTGCGGAGGGCATCGGCATAGCGGAAGTCTATCTCGTGCTGGCCCGGGGCCACCTCATGGTGGGCCGCCTCCACCTCAAAGCCCATCTTCTGCAGGGCCAGGACCATGTCCCGCCGGGCATTTTCCCCCACGTCCATGGGGACCAGGTCGAAGTAGCCGGCCCGGTCGCAGGTGATGGTGGTGGGCTTGCCCCGGTCATCCCGGCGAAAGAGAAAGAACTCCGGCTCCGGGCCGGCGTACAGGGTATACCCCCGGGCGGCCGCTTCGGCCACGGCCCTTTTCAAGGCGCCCCGGGGGCAGCCGGCAAAGGGCTTGCCATCGTGGGTGTAGACATCGCAGATAATCCGGGCGGCGGTGGCGCCGTTGCCGATGGTCCAGGGCAGGACGGTAAAGGTGGCAAAGTCGGGGCGCAGTGCCATGTCCGATTCCTGGATGCGGGTAAAGCCCTCGATGGAGGAGCCGTCAAACATAATCCTGCCGTCCAGGGCCGTTTCCAGTTGATCGCTGGGAATGGCGACATTTTTGGTAATCCCCTGGACATCGGTAAACTCCAGCATGATAAAGCGGACCTGATTTTCTTCGACTAACTGTAAAATCCTCTCCCGCGTTATTTTCAACCTCTGTTTCGCTCCCTTCCCAAAAGATGCTCCGGTCCTTGGCTAGAGAAGGAAAAAAGCGGCACCTTTCCCACAGGGGAGGTGCCTTTCCCTTTGCAACACGTCCCTGTGCCATAACACTATTTTAGTCTAAGGCTTTGCGGTTCTGCTGTCAATCGCCGGGACGGGGGTCAAGGGCAAAAGAAGAGTTTCCGGGCAGGGTTTTGTCCCCAGGAAGCAAATATTAGAAATAATATTCTGGCAGCAGGGAGGGATGGCCGTGGCCATGCCGGTACAGGACTTACTGAAGGGGCTGGGGCAGCTGAGGGAAAGGCTGGAGGGCACCTTGCCCCCGGCCCGGCTGGAGACCCTCCTGGCCGGCTGGCTCCTGGCCAGGGCCTGGAGGGATAGGGGCTATTGTTCGGGGGATGGCGGCTTAACCAGCCAAGGCCTCCCGGCATTCTATCCCTCCCTGGCCGCAGGGGAGCTGGCCGCCCTCTGGGAGGATTGGGAAGGGCTTTGGGACCAGGAAGGGGTCAGGGTCAAGGAGGCGCTGGGGGAGACTTTTCTGGGTGATATGGCGGTGGAAGACCTCAGCGCCCTTTATTCTTACCTCCAGCACCCCCGGCGCCGCCGGCGCCTGGGAGCCTATTATAGCCCCCAGGAAGTAGTAGATTTTATCCTCCAGCATACCCTTGTTCCCCTCCTAAAGGAAATGGGCCCCGAAAGGGTTACCTTTCTTGATCCGGCCTGCGGCTGTGGCCACTTTCTGGCCCGGGCCTACGATTATTTCCGGGCCGCCTACCAGGAAAGGGGCTTTCCCCCGGGACGAATTCCCTTCCTGATCTTAAAGGATAATCTCTTCGGCGTGGATCTGGACCCCTGGGCCCTGCAGCTGGCCGCCCTGCACCTTTTGGAGAAGGACAGGGAGCTCTGGCAGCAGGAGGGTGGCCTCCCGGCCTTGAATCTGCTCCGCCTCGATGCCCTGAACAAGGAGGAAGGGGGGACTTCCTTTTTAAGGGGCTCCTTTAGCGTGGTGGCGGGGAACCCGCCCCATGTGACCAACTACGCCCGCCCCTCCCAGCGCCTGGACCAGTCCTACATCGATACCCTCAAGCCCCAGTACCAGTTCAGCCGGCGGCGGACCAGCAACCGCTATAACCTCACCATGTTCTTTTTGGAGCGCTTCCTGGAACTTTTGGAAGCGGAGGGCAGGGCCGGCCTGGTCCTGGATGGGAGCGGTTTTCAGACCACCGTTTACCGGGAAATCCGGGCCGAACTCTCCTCCCGGGCCTTAATTCTTCATTTTGTCGCCGGCCTGGAGGCCTTCCCCGGGGTCAACAACCGCCAGGCCATCCTGATTATGGAAAGGGCCGACGGGGAGGGGCGGGGGGGCCACCGGATCAAGTACCGCTGGGGCCTGCAGGGGGAGGTGGTGGAAATCCCCCAGGCTTCCTGGTCCGGCAGCTGGCAAAGGCCGGTAGCCCCGGAGCTTGCCCACCTCTTGGCCAAGATTGAAAAGGCCGGCCGCCCCCTGGAGGTATTGTACCGGCCCATCTCGGGCATAAATGTCACCAACCGGCCGGAAGCCGGCCTGAAACCCTTTCTGAGCCAGGAGCCCCTGGATGGCACCTACCACAAGGCCATCTTCAGCGGGAACATTTCCCCCTATATCCTCCGCTGGCCCACCAGGGAGCAGGAAGAGGCCCGGGGGCGGAAGCGGAAATACATCTGCTACGACCGGGATCTGGCCCGGGCCGTCAATCAATACCTGGCGGCCCGGGGGGAGAAGGCCCGGGTCTCCATCGGCAGGAGTGAGGAGCGCTTTCGCCAGCCCAAGCTCTTTGTCCGCCAGTCCCTGGGAGGGGACCGGCGCCTTGCGGCGGCCTACAGCACCGATCCCGAGGAATACTGCGACAACAGCGTGTATGTCATCAACCTTCAGGATCCCGCCTATTCCCTCCTTTACCTCCTGGCCCTCTTAAACAGCAGCCTCATCACCTTCTACGCCCGGGAGGCCGACTTCCTTTCCGCCGCCTCCAGCGCCACGGCAACCCGCCTGCCCATGGGAAAGGGCGGGGGCAGGGGACTGCGCCAGCTGCCCGTTCCCGCTGTCCCAGCTCCCGTCCAGGAGCCCCTAATTGCCCTGGCCCGGCAGCTGATTACCCTGGGGGAAGAAGTGAAGGCCGCCGAAGCCCGGGGCGCTACCGGGACAGTGGCGGCCCTGGCGGAGGAGATGGCAAAACTAAAGGAGCAGGTGGATGCGGAGGTTTTTTCCCTCTACGGCCTGACCCCTGCAGAAGGGGAGCTGATCCGGCGCTGCCTCAGGGACGGTGAAGATGGGCTGGGGAAATAAAATGACGAAAAAGGGAGAAAAATTGGCGGCCGAGGCAGGAATTCGGCTGTGGGTGTATAAGCTATAAAATAGCGGCATTTACGGAGCGGGAAAGACAAGACAACAACTGGAGGTGTAAAAGATGGGACTGCTGCTGGCTGCGCTGGGAGGGGTTATAGCAGGTATTCTCCTGAAAAGGGCCCGGGTGGAAGTGTCGACGCGCTTTATCTTTAATGCCGTGATCTTTGCCCTGGTAATTGCCCAGACGGTCCTCTACTTCTTTGATTCCGGCCTCCCTGCTGGCACCATCCTCACTGTCCTCCTGGTCCTGTGGGGTATGGACATGGTGTCCAGCTGGGGAAGCAGTCGCGATTACTAAGGCATCTCCAGGTACCCGTCGGTATAGATCCCCTGCTCCCGGTTCATGCCGGGGGCAGGGGATGCTTGTTTTGGGCCGGGGTCTTTGGTTCCCTTTGAGATGGGTTTCTATTGGGAAAAATGCGATTATTTGCCGCGGCGTTGACAGGCCCCGGAGCCTTCTGATAGTATATAAGGCAATGCGGCAG
>CZCB01000852.1_pt1 | contig 43900 bp, 46 predicted proteins | sample 591991 | NCBI WGS metagenome assembly CZCB01 (sample SAMEA3556809, study PRJEB10932) | anaerobic digester metagenome
TCTACTAGATTTCGAAGGAATCCATTATTCCCTCGCTGAATGGGCTATTCGGCTTGCTGCTGCAGCTGCGATTGCTGCTACTAAATCATCTAAAAATGTATTTACTCTCTCCCCCTTTTCTTCATCTAATTCCTTTATTATTCCTATCTTTTCTTTATCTAAATAGCCATAATTTGTAAGACCTATAGTCCCATATACATTTACTATAGATAAGGGAATAATCTCATCTATACCATATAGAGCTTCATCTGATTCCACTATACTCTGAAGTGGTTCAGGCAAAAGTTTCTTTTCTGCTAATTCATCTAATGCTATACCTGTTAATATTGCATGTATTATTTCTCTTTTTTTGAGTACTGCCTCAACATTTTCTACACAAGTTTCTAAAGTCAACTTTGTATGATAACTTTTTTGAAGCTCTAATACTAGTTTCGCTATATCTTCTACAGTTACTCCTCTTCTCTCTAACATTTCAATTGTCATAGTATTTAACTCTTCCATATTATATCTTTTCATATCATCACCTTTTCTTCCCTGTTTTAAAAATTATGCTAGTTTTTAGTCATCTACATAATTCTATCACACTTTGACATCGCATCTTTTGAGTGATGTGTTTTTTATGGTCTCATAAAAAAACTAAAGGCTTCTTTAGCTGCACCATCTACCTCATCCGGATTCTTTATGTTTCTTATATGATACGTCTGACCACCATAATCTTTTGCCTGATTATCACATATGTAGGCATAATCATAACTACCCTCCTCAACCCATCCCATAAATATATAGGCATGGGTAGGAGTTCCATTTTTATTGCCTGCTACGTCTGTAGTGAACACAATATTGCCCGGTTTTAAGTTTTTATAATTAGCATCTTTCTTCCATCGTCTTTCTTCTAGTACTGATATTAACTGAGAGGTATTACAAATACCTTCTGGAACTGGAATATCAATTTTTCTTAGCGCTTCAGATACAAAATATACACATGTATTTGCCGTTTTACCTCCGTTTAATGCTACTGCGGTATTAAACACTTCAATTTGGTTCTCTTCCTCTAGCATATATTGGTAGAGCTGTTCTCTTAGCCGAGCATCTCTTTGTGGCTTTATAAATCTTCTATTCAATACTAAGCAAGCGATGAATAATAAAATTATAAATCTTAATTTTTTTCTTCTTTTTTTCATGGGTTATCTCTTTCCTATATAATTATTCTATTAATAATTATATACCATCCTTCTTAAAAATTATCAATTATAATTCTTACAAAGTTCTTAAGGAGATATAAGAGTTAAATCAATCTTTATAATTGTATTTTATCTCTTTCTGAAGAAGTACAGTCAATACTATGAAAAACAATATAAATGTTATTAATACTTCAAATATAATTGCGCAAGGTTCCCATAACCCAAAACTAATAGAAAAACCAGCCATACTTGATAATATATCTGAACTTGCCATAGGAATTGCATTTAATAAATATTTTATAACTGGAATTGAAACAAAGCTACTTCCTATCATATAAAATACACTCAAGCTAACTCCTATACCAATAGCTATAGTTGTTTTCTTTGTTTTAAGAGAAATGCATCCCATCAAAGTTGACAAGGCAAATATTCCTACAATCTCTGCCAATACCATGATCATGATACCTTGCCCTATAGAAAAGTTTCCAAACGAAAACAAACTAATCATCTTAAAACTACTTTTTAATGCTTTAAATCCTACAACAGAATTTACCATTCCTACTGTCCCCAATGTAGCTATTAAAGTTAACAAAATTCCATAAAATATAACTGGCGTAATTCTTATAATCATATTCTTTTTATAATTTTTTGTGGTCATAATAATTTCCATACTTCCATCCTCAAAGCTTTCTGAATAAGTTCCTGAGGCAAAAAAAGTAACTAAAAATAAAATCATTATAAAAATCACCTGTATATTGTCAAGAGCAGTATAATAAAGATAGTATCCAGGATATCGAATAAATGGAGTCTTTACTTCATTGAGTTTGTTTAGTGCAGTTTGTTGCTCTTTTGTTGGAAGCTTATTTTCTATTAAAAACTCAAATTTATTTCTCCAGCATTGATAAAATTCCGTCGCATACTCATCAGGATAATCTTCAATTTTGTTCTCCGTATATAAAAATCCAGGATAATTATTAACAAGGCTATTAATAATAAAAACTTGTGAGCTATAACGCCTATCTTCTGACTTTTCATCCCGGACTTTCCTTAATGCTAAAAGGAGATTCTCTTCTTTAATATCACCCTCGTATACAGCTTCTTCTTGCAAGCTGGAGCCAATATCTTTTTTGTCACTTACTATAATTAAATTTAAACCTATGGTTATAATTAAAATACCCAATATGGAATACAATACATATTTTGTACATAATTGGCGTTTCATTTCCAAAAGTAGCACTTTTCTACCTCCTAACATAATTCCATGAAGTCATCATTAAACTTATGAAAAATATCAATATACTAATGAATAAATGAAATTTAAAAAATAGCATTGCCTTCCCAAAGATAGAAACTATTTGTACCATACCAAACCAAAGCCCTGCGAATGACACACTACCTGGAAGGATGCAACTAATTGTTTTCATTATTGAAGAATTATCTGAAACTCCCTTCAAACACAATAAAAACCCACTAATAATCATCAACACGGCAATGCTCATTGCTGTTGAAGCCTTATTTGCTTTGGATGAAACAAAAGTAGTAAATGCAGCAATTGTAATTACTCCAATTGTCCCAAATAGGATCATCTTACCAATTAAATCGCCCAAGCTATAAGGTAGTATAGTTGCTCCACCACATACTTGGATTGATGTTTTAAGAGCATTGGCTGGAAGGAAGTGTTTCAAAATCCCGATGTATGTACCCATTCCCACAGTGTATATTAACAATCCCATAATTATTGGAATAAACAATTTTGCAAATAATAGCTTTCTTCTTCCTCCACTTGTTGTAGATATTATCTCATCTAAGCCACATTCCTTATCCTTTGCAATGATTCCACTTGAAAAAAACCCCACCATTATTAATAAAACAAAGCCAAATATCTGAATATGTTCAACGCCATCCCTCCATACTTCAAACCCACCATAGTATGTATATGGCTTTTCTACTTCATTCCACATTTTCAAAGCTAACTCTTTTTCTGCCTGATTTTTTGTATTTATATCAATTAATTTTTGATAATATAATTCTTCATTTTCATAAAAATGAGAACCAAAGTCTCTAGGAAACCATGAATCAAGATTGTCATCGCCAAACATCTTTTTTAATCGATAATCTTGCATAATTAAAGTATCAGCGTAAACTGCTAATTTCAACAGTTCATCATTCATTATAATATCGCTTTCACCATCTTTTTCTTTTATTGAGTCTAAAAATACTTCACAACTTCTTTGAAAATTATCTACAGTCATTTCCCCTGCATATATATTTCTATCCTTTGCAGCAGTTTCTATAGCCTCCATTCCTTTAAGCTCTTTGTAGCATCCAGTCATCATAAACCCTTCTGTTCGCCCACCTATAATGAACCAAGCCCATAATCCTCCAAGGATAATAGCAATTAAAATGTATAATATGAACCTCTTTGCTCTCATTTGACGTTTTAGTTCAGAAACAAATATATCCATTACTTCACCCCCTTTACCTTTGAAAGATAGAAATCATTTAAATTAGGTTTCACAAGTTTAGAATTTTTTAGTGGTGAATTTGCAATATATCGAATCCTTACATTGCCATCTCCTTCATTATGAAAATTAACAATACGATACTTCTGTTCTAAAATATTCATTTCTTCATCTTTTACAACTGATTCAAAAACCATGCCATCAATAGAATTGATTAAGGTATTGCTTTCTCCTGTTTCAATAATTTCCCCACTTTCCATAAGTATTAGATAGTTTGCAATAAATTCAACATCTGACACAATATGAGTTGAAAGAATGACAATTTTTTCTTTACTTATTGTTGCTAAATACTGACGAAACCTTCTTCTTTCTTCAATATCTAGTCCTGCTGTTGGCTCATCAACAATAAGTATATCTGGATTATTGAGCATAGCCTGGCAAATACCTACTCTTCTTTTCATCCCACCAGAGAGTTTATCTATTTTTTTGTGCTTTACATCTGATAGATTAAATTGCTCCAGCAAATCCACAATACGTTTATGCCTTGTAACTTTGTCAATCCCCTTTAAACATCCTATATAATGTAGAAAATCTTCTACACTTTGATTCTTGTCATACCCAAAATGCTGAGGCAAATACCCTATCCTATCCAAATACTTATCACCTAAACTGGAAATTGTATGACCATCAAAATAGATTTCTCCTTTACTAGGCTTTAAATTACCTACCATCATTCTCATCAATGTTGTTTTTCCAGCACCATTAGGTCCTAAAAGCCCCCATATACCTTGAGTGAAATTTAAGTCAACATTATTTACAGCCTTTAAATCTTTAAATTGTTTTGTTACTTTATCAATCCTTAATTCCACATTGAACCCTCCTTAAAAATAAATAAACCTTTATCATATCATCAATATATCAATGATTTGATAAAGGTTTATTTATACTTTATATAGAATTTATAAAGATTTTATTAAGATTTAGGCAACTTGATAATAAATGTAGTATGACCATTTACACTTTCTGCATATAATTTCCCATCATGTTTTTCAACAATCTCTTTTGCAATTGCAAGTCCCAATCCTGAACCTGATGATTGACCCCTTGCTTTATCCCTACGATAAAATTTTTGAAATATTAATTCAAGCTCTTGAGGTGATATAATATCTCCGTCATTCTCTACAGTTATAATTGTTGTTGCCTGCTCTTCTTTACCTGTAATTTTAATAACCGAATCCTCACGACTATAGCTAATGGCATTTTTTAATAGGTTATTTAAAACCCTTGCCAAAAGATTAGCATCGCCGTATACCTTAAAACCTGGTATAATATCCAATTTCATTTGTAGCTTTTTTGGTATAAATAATGGATAAAGCTCATCAGTTATCTGCCCAAGGAAAAACTCTCCGCTAATTTCTGTTTTATTTAGAGGGATTTCTTGAAGATTAAATCTAGTAATATCAAAAAATTGATTAGTCAATTCCTCTAAATGATAGGCCTTGTCCAAAACTCTTTCTAAATATTCCTTTTGAATTTTCTCTGGAACTTCAGATTCCTCTAAAATATTTAAATAACCAATAATACTGGTTAGCGGTGTTTTTAAATCATGAGCTAAGTATGTAACTAAATCATTTTTCTTCTGAATTTCTATTTCCTTTTCTTGTTCTATCCTTTCTTTTTCATTTAATATTGATTGAATCTCCACATCAATGGGTTTTAACTCTTGAATTTCAGCAGGTTCTTTATCACCTTGAAACTGACGAATTCTCTCCCCTACTTGAGCTACTACCCTTTCATTTTCACGCTTTTTTGATATTTTAGAGGCAAAATAGATGCTGATTTCCACTATTAAAAAACCTCCGACCGCTATAAATGTCAGTATCCTTCTCAATCTGTCCCATCGAAAAGTACCTCTAATGGCTTCAAATCGACCATATAAAAACACTTTTTCCCTCTCCTCGAGTATTGTTCTTACAAAATATTCTGCAACACTGCCTTCTAAATATACATCAATAAAAAACAGTATGAGTATATAAACTATAAATGCAATAATATAATAATTCTTTTTCCATTTCCGTTTTTTAATCTTCAATGATATAGCCTACCCCCCATACTGTTTTAATATATTCTGGTTTTTCAAAAGAATCTCCCATCTTTTCTCTCAAGTTTCGGATATGAACAGTCACAGTATTAGTTGATTTTGAATAATAATCATCTTCCCAAATTAAATGAAACAACTCCTCCCCACTTAAAACTTCTCCTTTTTTCTCCAGCAATACCTCTAATATTTTAAACTCTGTTGGTGTAAGCTTTATCTCACTTCCATTAATACTTACTTTTTTACTTTTTTTATTTAAAATAAGCCCTTTGTAATAAATTGTATCCATATCAACTGTGTTTTCAGAATACTCCTTATAACGCCTCAATTGTGCCTTGACCCTAGCTACCACTTCTAAAGGATTGAATGGCTTTGTAATATAATCATCAGCACCATAGCTTAAACCCAGTATTTTATCTCGATCTGCATCCTTTGCAGTAAGCATAATAATTGGATAATGATATTTTTTGCGTATGTGTTTACAAATCATCAATCCATCTAAATCGGGGAGCATTAGATCTAAAATGACAAGGTCAAGTTGTTTATTAATATGTTCCATAGCCTTAGCTCCATTTTCAGCTTCCAATATTTCAAAGGATTCAGCTTCTAAATAAATCCTTAATATATTTCTTATGTCTTCATCATCTTCGATAATTAAAATCTTCTCCATACAATCACCCACTTCATCTAAAGTTTTTTATCTATCTCTCTTTTTTCATAAATTTTCGCCACCCTCTATAATTATTCTATTTAATATTATATAGCATATTTCTAAAAACTAACAATCATAATTCTTAAGAAATTCTTCAGAATATAAAATATATTTGCTATTCAATATTATGAAATATCTAGATAAAGATAGTTATCATGTTTCTTAACAGTTGACCTTTTTAACAAATATAAACTATAAATCCATTGTTTTATATTATGATCATTAATATAATAATAGTAAGGTGATAGTATGAAAGTGAAAGAATTGAATATATGTAATACAAGGTGATATGGAAAAAGTCCTTGATACATTATAACAATATACAAATATTTGTATGGAACTTGTATTCCCCGTTAAATTACATGGTGATGAGTTTTTGATCAGATAGATAATTGGCTGGAAGCAAAACTCGATATAGGAACCAATGCTCCCCGTAATGAAAAAACAATCAAGATAAGCTTTTCATTTTAATAATAGTTTTCACTATATTAGGATTTATGAATCTACTTACAGTAAAGTTTATGCAAGAAATATTTAAATCCTTCATGCTTGAAAGGGTTCAAATTGAATTACCTCCTCCAAATAGCTTAGACTCATGGACTCAGTTTTTCAAAAATGTCAATCAGACAGGACTTGTCGTAACAATTGTCATATTTAGTGGAATGGTATCTAGAGAATATGAAAAAGAAATCTAAAAAAAGGAGCAACCCAACAACTCGGGTCGCTCCCTTAAATTAATCTATATCATACATACTTCTTTCGCTTTATATAATGAGTATGAAGTATTTTATGTGCCTTCTCGCTATTTGGCTCACCAAAGTACTCATCATATACCTTTTTGACCGATGGATTCTCATGGGACTTTCTAATGGGAAGGTTTCTGTCTTCCTCATATATAGCATCTGCTCTAAGCTGCCATACATCTTTCTCTAGTCTTGTTTTGGCGTCTACTATGGGTTGACCTCCACCTGTTATACAACCACCTGGACAGCCCATCACCTCTATAAAGTGATATTCCTTCTCACCAGATTTAACCTGTTCAAGCAGTGCCTTTGCATTGGCAGTACCATGTGCCACCGCCGCCTTTATAACCATATTGCCAAGTGGAATAGTGGCCTCTTTAACGCCATCAAATCCCCTTACTGCAGTAATCTCTATGTCATCCATAGCCTCTCCAGTAACTAGCTCTGCCACAGTTCTAAGGGCTGCTTCCATAACTCCTCCAGTTGTACCAAATATAACAGCTGCACCTGTGGAGTCACCAAGGGTTGGATCAAATTCTTCATCGGCTAGATTTACGAAATCTATACCTGCTTCTTTAATCATCCTACCTAGCTCACGGGTCGTAAGCACTGCGTCAACATCTGGATAACCTGAAGCACTGAGTTCCGGCCTTGCCGCCTCAAACTTTTTGGCAGTACATGGCATTATCGATACTACAAATATTTTAGATGGATCTATACCTTCTTTCTCAGCATAGTAAGTTTTGAGTACTGCACCCATCATTTCATGGGGTGATTTGCATGTAGATAAATTATCTAAAAACTCTGGATAGTTATGCTCACAGTACTTTATCCAACCTGGACTACATGATGTTATAAGAGGTAGTTTTCCGCCATCTTTAATTCTATTTAGAAGCTCTGTACCTTCTTCCATTATAGTAAGATCAGCTGCAAAATCGGTATCAAATACTCTATCAAAACCAAGTCGCCTTAAAGCAGCCACCATCTTACCCTTTACATTTGTACCTATAGGCATACCAAATTCTTCACCAAGGGCTACGCGTACTGCCGGCGCTGTCTGTACAACCACATGTAGGTCCTCATCAGACAATGCATCCCATACCTTGTCTATGTCATCTTTTTCCCGTAGTGCGCCTACAGGACAAGCTTCTATACACTGACCGCAATTTATACAGGGAACTTCTCCTATACTGAGGCCAAATACTGGCTCTACTGCAGTGTCAAAGCCCCTTTCAGTTGCACCAATTACACCTATCTCCTGAACATTTCTACATACAGAAATACAACGTCTACATAGAATACATTTATTTGGATCCCTAACTATGGAAGGCGATAGAACGTCTATAGTTTTCTTTGACATATCACCTTCAAAACGTATATCCTCAACACCAAGCTTATTTGCTAAGTCCTGAAGTTCACAGTTTTGATTACGCACACAAGTCAAGCAATTTCTATCATGATTTGACAATATCAGTTCTAAATTTACTCGTCTAGCTTCCCTCACTGCTGGAGTTGTAGTTCTAACTTCCATACCATCAGTAACCGGAAGTACACAAGAAGCCTGTAATGTTCTTGATCCCTTGACCTCTACAAGACACATACGACATGCGCCAATTTCATTTATATCTTTTAGATAACATAGGGTAGGGATATCTATATTAGCTGCCCTCGCGGCTTCTAAAACAGTGCTGCCCTGTGGTACTTCCACTTCAACTCCGTCTATTGTTAGTTTAACCATTTCCATGCCTATATCTCTCCCTCCATTATTTCTTCTCAATAGCGCGGAACGGACATTTACTCATACAAGCGCCACATTTTATACATACTTCTTCATCTATCTTGAATGGACTCTTTCGCTCACCACTTATTGCATTAACTGGACAGCTCTTAGCACATAGACCACAACCCTTACATTTTTCTTCAACTATCACATATTTAAGTAATGCCTGACACACACCTGCAGGACATTTTTTATCTCTTATATGAGCTTCATATTCGTCTCTAAAATACCTAAGGGTGCTCAATACTGGATTAGGTGCTGTCTGTCCCAAACCACAAAGGGCAGAACTACTTATAGTTTTAGCTAGAGTTTCTAGCTTTTCTATGTCGCCTTCTTCACCTTTTCCGCTGGTTATCTTATTAAGTATCTCAAGCATACGCTTTGTTCCTATCCTACATGGTGAACATTTACCACACGACTCTTCTACTGTAAATTCAAGGAAAAACCTGGCGATGTCAACCATACAATTATCCTCATCCATTACTATAAGTCCACCTGATCCCATCATAGAACCAATCTCTATAAGAGAATCGTAGTCTATAGGAGTGTCTAAGTGTTCAGCTGGAATACAACCTCCAGATGGGCCACCTGTCTGAGCAGCTTTGAATTTTTTACCACCAGGTATGCCTCCTCCTATTTCATACACTATCTCTCTTAATGTTGTACCCATTGGAATCTCTACAAGACCAGTGTTATTTATATTGCCTCCTAAAGCAAATACCTTAGTACCCTTGCTCTTTTCTGTACCTATCTCTCTAAACTTTTCTGGTCCATCTAATATTATCTTAGTAATATTGGCATAGGTTTCTACGTTGTTTAGCAAAGTGGGCTTTCCAAATACACCCTTTTGTGCTGGGAAAGGTGGCCTTGGTCTTGGTTCTCCCCTATGACCTTCTATAGATGCCATAAGGGCCGTTTCTTCACCGCACACAAATGCGCCGGCGCCTAATCTTATACCAATATCAAAGCTGAAATCTGTTCCGAATATATTCTCACCTAGCAGACCATATTCTTTAGCCTGTTCTATGGCTATAGATAACCTTCTAACAGCTATTGGGTATTCTGCTCTTACATATATATAACCTTGATCTGCCCCCACTGCATAACCAGCTATTGTCATAGCTTCTAGTACTGAATGGGGATCTCCCTCTAATATACTCCTGTCCATGAAGGCACCTGGATCACCTTCATCGGCATTACAGCATACATATTTTTTGTCACCTTCTGCCTTTGCAGTAAATTCCCATTTGAGACCTGTAGGAAATCCAGCACCTCCTCTTCCACGAAGTCCTGATGCCTTTATTGTATCTATAACTTCTTCAGGTTTCATTTCAGTCAATACTTTCCCAAGAGCCTTATAGCCTTCAAATGCTATATATTCATCTATATTTTCCGGATCTATGACACCGCAATGTCTTAAAGCAATACGCCTTTGCTTTTTATAAAATTCCATTTCGTCTAGAGATTTAGCAGTTTCATCTTCATGAACTGCATCATGATATAAAAGCCTTTTAACAATACGTCCTTTCAATAAGTGCTCAGACACTATCTCAGGTACGTCCTCAGCCTTAATCCTGCTGTAAAAGGCACCTTCTGGATATACGATTACAATAGGCCCTACCTCGCACAGTCCAAAGCAACCTGTCCTTACAACCTTGACTTCATCTTGAAGGTTATGTTTTTCTAATTCTTCATTAAATACTCGTATTACATCATCCGAGCCCGAAGAGTGACATCCAGTCCCTCCACAAACCAGAACATGTGAACGATATAATTGCATACTAATTCCCCCCTACGATAGTTATTCTATTTATCCTGCTCCTCATAAGCTCCAATTGTATATTCCTTTACAACTTGTCCATTGACTATATGATCTGATACAATTTTGCGTACTTTTTCCGGTGTCATCTTTACATATGTGACCTTTTCTTCACCTGGTGTATATACTTCAACAATGGGCTCTAGTCTGCAAACACCTATACAGCCTGTCTGGGTTACAATGACATCGTTTAAATTACGCTTATTTATCTCTTCCAAAAACGCAAGCAACACAGGCCTTGCACCTGCTGCTATACCACAAGTACCCATTCCCACTACAACACGAGTGTTTTTTCTATCTGTCCTTATATTGACCGACTCCAAGGTTTTCTTTCTTATCTCTTCTAATTCCTCTAAACTCTTCAAGAAATAACACCTCCGCCTATTTTTCTAATCCCATCCTCTATGTACTCTCCTATAAATTTGAGCACCTCAGGTTGGGTTATGGATATTCCCTCTATTTTTCTTTTTATATCTCTGGTATCTAATACAAATTCGCCTTTATCTGTAATATGTCTATATATATATTCTATCTCTGGATTACATACAATAAGTGAAACTATTGTTCTATCAAGCCGTCCTAGTGGAGGCCTATCAATGTGACTTATTCTAAACACTGCTTTTACTGTTGTGCCTTTACCAAGTTTAGAATCTATATGGATATATCCACCGCTCCTCTCAGCTGCTGCCTTCAAAAGTGGTAATCCCAATCCCACCTTCCTTGTAGTCCTTGTTGTGCAAAAAGGATCAAGTATCTTCTCTATCATCTGTCTATCCATACCAGAACCATTATCGGAAATCGAAATAGTTAAGGTATCATGGATCTTATCTTCACATACCTCTATTTCCACAATTGTTGCCTGGGCAGCAATGGAATTTTGCACAATATCTAATATATGAAGTGATATATCCCTCATGGCTATTTATACTTTGCTATTATCTCTGGTATATCATCTGGTTCTAACCTTCCATATACATCATCATTTATCATTATTACAGGTGCAAGACCACATGCACCCAAGCACCTTGTTGCCTCAAGTGTAAAGGTACCATCTTCTGTAGTACTACCCACATCTATATCAAGTACTTTTGACAGTTCATCTAGTACTTGCTGGGCACCTTTTACATAACATGCCGTTCCTAAGCATACACCGATGCGATATTTCCCCTTGGGTTTAAGTGAAAACTGGGAATAAAATGTAGCAACTCCATATACATCGGTAATTGGTATATCCAGCTCTTCTGCTATAAAGTTTTGCACCTCTATAGGTAGATAACCAAATATCTCTTGGGCCTGCTGTAAAATCGGCATAAGTGGACCTTTATCTGATTTTTTTTCGTCAATTACCTTTTTAAGTGCTTCAAATTTCTCTTTATTTTTCTCAATAAATGAAACTGACATAATTGTTTCCCTCCCTCAACAAGTATATATCCAATATTTGTATGCTTCTTTTTTGATAAAAAAATCACAAACAAATATCCTAGGTTATTGTACCATAACGAATGATTTTTGTCATTTATTTATATAATGATAAATTTTGAAAAAATACATAAACTTTTACACAAAAAAATATGCATATTAAATATAATATCTTTAAAATGCAATAATATTTATTTAAAATTCTATAATTCAGAGAATCTTTGTTATTTTCTAAACAAGGATAAAAGTTCATAAGCATCAAGATATTGAAGGTCTACAAACATCTCCCTCTCCATTATGTCTCCCAAAAAATGGGCATCAGATGAAAGAATATAATTATATCCTTTCAAATTTAGTTCATCTATAGCTGTCAAATCACTGACTTCCAATGTGGAAAATTCTAATTCTGATGGTATAAATCCCAACTGAGATAATATACTATAACTCATTCTATCTACATGGGCAGGTATAACAAGACCATCTAATCTCCTTACTTCCTGTGTAATCTCATCTACTGTCATATCTACTGATGTCAACAATAGTTCATCCCTTGTACTCACTATATTATCAAAACTGTCCATTATATATTGATTTCCGAATATATTGGGGTCATTTAATATCTTAGGCAATTTTGCCCTTATAATAGAATCAAATGTAAATATAGTATCTAAATCAGTAAAATAGCAAAGTAGATGTACCTCTTCTTTTGATTGTACTTCCATACCCGGTATTATAAATATATCATCGCCTCCAACCTCCATGACAGCCTCTATATTATCACAACTATTATGATCTGTTATAGCTATAATATCTAAGCCTTTTAAAATTGCCATATTTATTATATTATTTGGAGTCATATCATCCGCAGCACATGGAGATAGGGCAGAATGAATATGGAGATCTATGGCATATTTCATAATCTAACCCCTTAAGGACAAGGACTAATGCCCATATCATATAACCGCCCACATATCTCAAAGGTATTCAGACCAGTAGATATTATAGTTATTCCTTCTTTTTCCGCCCTATCTAGCGTTTCTTTTTCTACGTCTATTGACTCAGGTATTATGATACATGCAATATCCACCAAAGATGCTACAGCTACAACGTTCAAATGAGTCTGGACAGTTATCCATACGCTATTAGGACTGCATTTTGCCATAACATGACTTAATAGATCACATGCATATCCATATTCCACATTCTGTTCCATATCACATTCAGAAGTAAGTATTTTTCCGTCAATACACTCTATTATATCTCTTATAGTCACATCTCATCATCCTCTCCATGTCTCCCCGTTGGAATCTTCTCTGCCAATTCTATCATTTCCTCTGCCAATTTTTTTACCTTTTCTCTAAGTTTGAATATACAGTCAAACTCTGATGCATCACCTTGTACAATATCTTCTGCAAGGGTGCGGCAATTAGGTGAACCGCACGAACCACAATCAAGACCGGGCAGAGATTTATATATCTTCTCCATAAGTTCCATCTTCCGCATTGCAAGACTCAAATCATCATCTAATTTCATCACTGGTTTTGGTTGTATGGGCTCTGTAAATTCCCATCCTATAGAATTCCTTACCAAAGAAAGCTCTCTTTCTGTTATATATCGTTTTTCCAAGCCATTGGCAAGTGTACGTATACGATTTTTTGCTACAAATCCATTTTCAAATGTAAGTGGTCCACCTACACAGCCCCCTGTACATGCCAGTCCTTCAAAAAAATCTAGATCTGGAAATTTATTGTTCTCTATTTCTTCAAGTACATATATGACATTTTGGATACCATCTACTGCTAGATAGTGTTCAATTGAAAGTGCACTACATTCACCTGATGAATTTGCCCAACCCACACCATATGCTGATGCTTTCTGAAGTTCTCCTGTGTGGGGGATATGTCCTATCTTACTTGCTAGGACACCAAATATGTCTAACATGGATATAGCTCCATCCACAGATGATTCCTTTCGTCCTATGGGACGTCTAATACTAGTCATCTTTGCAGCACAAGGTGTTATAAAGAATACACCTATGGCATCTTCACTCACACCTTTCTTTTCAGAAAACTCACGCCTAGCTAGCTGTGCTGCTATTTCCATAGGTGATTCCACAGCTACAATATTATCTAAAAGCTCTGGAAATCTCACCTGTATGAGCCTTACAATCGCTGGACATGCAGACGATATTATAGGTTTTTTAACATGACCCTCTTTGAGTTTTTCCTTCACAAAAGCTGTAGCATAATCAGCTCCTCTAGCCACTTCATATACATAGTCAAACCCTAGACCTTTGAATGCATATAATATGTCATTTATATCAGTAACATCTTTAAATTGCCCATATAGCGTAGGAGCAGGCAGTGCAATCTTATATTCAAATCTATCTATAGATGATAAGGGATCTGTAACAGCAATCTTTGCATGGTAGGGACACACCCTTATACATTCACCACAATCTATACACCTCTCGGCGATTATTCGAGCTTTGCCATCTCGTACTCTAATTGCCTCCGTCGGACAACGTTTTATACAATTTGTACATCCTCTACACTTGTCCTTATCTAGAGTAACAGAATGATAATATTCCGACATATATACCACCTTAATTCATTTCAAATATATCTTGATTTGGACCTTAGTACCTATACCTACAGTTGATTTTATATTGAACTCATCAGCACATCGTTTCATATTTGACAGCCCCATTCCAGCTCCAAAACCCATTTCCCTTGCTTCGTCTGGTGCAGTTGAATACCCCTCTTTCATAGCTAGATCAATGTCAGGGATCCCTGGTCCTCTGTCTTCGGATATGAGTATGAGTTCTTCTGGAGATATTTTGAGTATAAGACAACCTCCTTTAGAGTGGATTACAATGTTCATCTCTGCCTCATAGGCTGCAATGGCCATACGCCTAACAATATCGCCACTAATACCTAGTTTTTTTAAAAGAGCTTTAATGGAGCTAGATGCCTCGCCAGCTAATGCATAATTACCTGCTTCAACATTATAAGTATATTCCATTATATGCTGTTCCATAGCTTAAGACTTGCCTTTCAAGCCTGCTTTATATAGAATCCCACAAGCTTCAAAAAGTGTATAATCTGTTGACATGAGTACAATATTTCTTTCCTTAGCCATATCTATTACCTCCTTAGAAGGTACCTTTCCCCTTACAAATACAATTGCAAACACATCTAGCATCTCTGCTGTACGTATAACTTGAAGATTAGTTAGACCTGTAAGCAAAAGAGTCCCATCCTCTATAAAAGCTAAAGCGTCACTCATAAGATCACATCCACAGGCAAACTTTACTTCTTTATCAAGATTTGTATCACCAACTAGTATATCAGCATTCAATAGTCTTGCTACCTCTCTTAGCTGCAAAGGTAAATCCTCCTCACTCTCGCTTTTTAACTAGTGCATCCATATAACTTTTGTATATAGATGCCATATTAATATAAGTATACTTGATTTTTGATGAAAACACCACCCCATTTACATCACTCACACCTAATAGCTCTTCAAATGACTCTATTCCTAATTTATATATATCCTCCAAACCTGTAAGGACATCACTACTCCCTTCTGCTGCCTTATAGTCACTTAACCGAGTTAAGGTTTCTTCCATTTCAAGCTTTATTCCCTTTAACCTTTCACAGGCAACCTCTCCTGTTATGTCTTTGTTATCCAGATCTTTCACTATATTTTCCAATTCCTTGAGCTTCTCCTGCCATAGACTGAAAGCTGCATTTACTCCATCAACTTTTTCCTTAGAAGCTGTAACTTCCATATTTGCTCCTGGACATGACATTTTATAAATTTCGCATTTTATATCATTTGCCTCTAATTGACTCTTTACTTTGTTTATATCATTTTCATCTATGTAGCCTACAGCTAATACCCTAAAGTATTTATCATCTACAATGTACCCAGCACCCCCTCTACTTTGTATAGTACTTGCAAATTCCTGTGCATTTGCTTCCGTAGAAAATGCTGCCATCTGTATTGTATATATTGTAAATGGAGCTATCTCTATATTTTTAGTTATCTTTTTTATTTCCTTATCACCTGACTTGTTGGTCTTTGAACCATTATTATCAGTTCCTATATTATTATCGTCATCTTTTAACTTCTCCCCTAGGCTTACATTTTCTTTATCTTCATCCATGCCTCCAAGTTTAGGTGCTATTATGCCACTTAAATATTTTCCTATGGCTCCTGCCGACACCACATATATTATTATAAATAATACTAAACCTAGTACAGCTATTCGAGCATGATTTCGTTGTCTCCTCCTTTTACTTATCCTTGAGTATCGCATGTCCATACCTCCTCTTTGTTTATAACACTTTTCAAATATATAAGCAGAAATATATAGAAAGCTTCAATTAGTAATATGAATTTTACACGTATTGCTTAAATTCTATTTGTAAAAATATCTCAACTTCGAATTGCTATTTATAAAAATTATATCTTCAGTCAACATAAGTTTTAAATTACAAATCAAAATCCTTAGATAAAATTATAAGAAATCCTCAGCCTTGTCTTTGGACCAATTATAAATCCTATATACATATCTATGGATATTTATAGGGATTTATGTTAGAATTTTAGTTAAACTAACCTCAAAGCTTTTCAAATCCCATCAAGACATTATATTAATATAGATAATTGAAAAGCTTGGGAAAACATATAAAATATTTGGAGGCTGACATGAAATATCATATAGATACCATTCCTATATGGGATGCATATCACGAGAAAACCGAATGTCCACTATGCCTTTTGAAAACTAAAAGTGAATGTGACTACATAGATTCATTTTTAGGTGGATCTGTTATGGAACCTGATACACGAATAGAGGTAAATGAAAAGGGGTTTTGTCCAAACCACTTTCAGATGTTATATGATGCTCAAAACCGATTGGGACTAGCCCTTATGTCCCATACATATTTAAAAGAAACATTTAAAAAAATGCAAGAGTACGTAAAATCTCTTGAAAAATTTAGTAAGAATAAAGGACAAGATATATTTTCCCAATTATCTACAATAATAAAGGGAAAACATGATAAAACTTCTAGTAATCCAATAGAGCAATTTGCAAATTGGCTCAATGAAAAGGTGGAAAGTTGTATAATATGTGAACGATTAGACTATACTCTCAACCGATATGCGTATACTATAATATATCTTTGGGATAGGGATAAAAATTTTCAGAAGACATTCAAAGATTCAAAGGGATTTTGTATTCCCCACTTTTCTCTCATATTATCAATGGCCGTGGAATCATTAAATGAAAAGAAACAAAAAGAATTCTTAGATGATATAATTCCCATACAAGTTGAAAATTTAGAAAGACTCGATGAAGAACTCTTATGGTTTACACAAAAATTTGACTACAGAAATCAAGATAAACCCTGGGGTGACTCAAAAGATGCACTACCAAGGGCTATTCAAAAGCTTTCTGGAGCTATAGTTGAAAATGAGTAATGTCCTCAACTTATGTAATGGACATGTAAAAGTAATGAAACAAAAGATACGTTGAATATGAATAATATCATAGCCATAGTTAAAAGGAGGATGTAATATGCGAAAAGATTGGGACACATATTTCATGGATATAGCTTTTCAAGTATGTGAAAGGAGTACTTGTCCTAGACTACATGTAGGAGCTATTTTGGTCAAAGATAAGCGAATAAAAGGAACAGGCTATAACGGAAGCCCAACTAGCCTTCCCCATTGCAATGATGAAGGGGTAGGTTGTTACATGAATAATAATCACTGTATAAGAACTATACACGCAGAGGTTAATTGTTTGCTAGAGGTAGCTCCTGATGAAAGAAAAGATGCTACTCTCTATGTCACCCATTATCCATGCCCTGAGTGCCAAAAATTGATTATAACAACTGGTATAAAAAGGGTAGTCTATGCCAATGACTACAGACCACAAATTGATTGGTTTCAACTAGCCCCATGGATCAAGGTTGAGAAATTAGATGAAATAGCTAAATAACTAGATTATGGCAGAAAACGCTATTTATATCGCCATATTTTAAAATAAACGGTTTTTTTCGCCTCTAAGAGTGTTTTTTAGAATTTGATATGGAAGACTATTTTATATACACTATATTTGAAAGTTATTAGCACTCGACCTCATTGAGTGCTAATAAATCGAAAAAGACAAATATAATACATAGAGGAGGGTTCACATATGAAATTAAAACCATTAGGCGATAGAGTAGTTATCAAGCTCTTAGAAAGTGAGGAAACTACAAAAAGTGGAATAGTTCTTCCTGAAAGTGCTAAAGAAAAGCCACAAATAGCTGAAGTTGTAGCAGTAGGACCTGGCGGCAATGTAGATGGTAAAGAAGTTACCATGCATGTAAAAGTTGGCGACAAAGTAGTTTACTCCCAATATGCAGGGACAGATATTGAATTGGACGATGAAGAATATATAATCGTCCGCCAAAGCGATATTCTCGCTATCGTTGAAGAATAAAGCTATAAAATTTTTAAGGAGGTAGTACAATGGCTAAACAGATTATATATGATGAAGAAGCTAGGAAAGCATTAGAAAAAGGCATAAATAAATTGGCCGATACAGTGAAGATCACATTAGGTCCAAAGGGACGTAATGTAGTTCTAGATAAGCAATTTGGTACACCCCAGATTGTAAATGATGGTGTAACCATTGCAAAAGAAATAGAGCTAGAAGATCCTTTTGAAAATATGGGTGCACAGCTTGTAAAAGAAGTTTCAACTAAGACACAAGATGTTGCAGGTGACGGTACTACAACTGCTACAGTATTAGCTCAAGCTATGGTACGTGAAGGGCTTAAGAACGTTGCAGCCGGCGCAAATCCTGTACTATTAAAGAAAGGAATAGATAAGGCTGTTGAATCTGCTATCGAGTCAATCAGAGAAATAAGCAAGCCCGTTGAAGATAAATCTGCTATCACACAGGTTGCAGCTATATCTGCTGATGATATTACCATTGGCAAACTTATATCTGATGCCATGGAAAAAGTAGGGAAAGACGGCGTTATAACGGTAGAAGAATCCAGATCCATAGGTACAGAACTAGAAGTTGTCGAGGGAATGCAGTTTGATAGAGGTTATATCTCTCCATACATGGTAACTGATACAGAAAAGATGGAAGCTGTTCTAGAAGATCCCTATATACTTATAACTGATCAGAAGATAAGTAATGTACAAGACATACTTCCCGTACTAGAACAAATAGTACAAGAGGGTAGAAATCTACTTATAATCGCCGAAGATGTTGAAGGTGAAGCACTAGCTACCCTTGTAGTAAATAAACTTAGAGGAACATTCACATGTGTTGCAGTTAAAGCACCTGGATTTGGCGATAGAAGAACAGAGATGTTACAAGATATTGCCATCTTAACTGGTGGTACAGTAATATCTGAAGATATAGGTCTAGAACTCAAGGATGTTACTATAGATGATCTAGGTAAAGCTAGACAGGTTACAGTTGACAAAGAATATACAACCATAGTTGAAGGTGCCGGTTCTTCGGAGGACATCAAGAATAGGATCGCATCTATAAAAGCTCAAATAGAGGAGACCACCTCTGATTATGATAAAGAAAAGCTTCAAGAACGTCTTGCTAAACTAGCTGGTGGTGTAGCAGTAATTAAAGTAGGTGCAGCTACTGAAACTGAGATGAAAGATAAGAAGATGAGGATCGAAGATGCTCTGAATGCTACAAGAGCAGCAGTTGAAGAAGGTATTGTACCAGGTGGTGGTGTAGCTCTAATAAAGGCTATCAAAGGTCTAGAGAACTTAGAGGCCGAAGGTGACGAACTAACTGGTATCAATATTGTAAAACGTGCCCTTGAAGAACCCCTACGTCAAATAGTAGAGAATGCTGGGTTTGAAAGTGCTATAATTGCAGAAAAGCTCAAGGCAAATGGTGAAAAATATTATGGTTTTGATGTTATGAGTGAGTCCTTCTGTGATATGGTGGAAGAGGGAATAATAGATCCTACCAAGGTTACAAGGTCAGCCCTCCAAAACGCTGCAAGCGTTGCATCTATGATACTTACAACCGAAAGCCTTGTTGCCGATATACCAGAACCAGAACCAGAAATGCCTGCAGGTGGAGCAGGTGGCGGAATGCCAGCAGGAATGTATTAATTTTAGAACTATTAAAAGGCAGATACCAAAAAATTCGGTATCTGCCTTTTAATATATTCTTTTATAACCTTTGCTGATAACTATATTCAAGATACACTTCTTATATCCCCATCTTCTTTCTCCCCTTTAAAAAATTCATCTTCATCACAGAGAAGTGCATCACTTATCTCTTTGGAGGTCAGATAATTTATCTCTGCTCTAAACTCCTCAAGTGTTTCGCATACCATAATCTCAAAATCTAAAATTTGTTTACGGATCGTCTTCACACGCTGTTGCCATTTATCCTTTTCTAATTCAAGCTTATATAACTCTTCTTTTGCCTTTCTACGACTATCTGCAATAATGTCTTGTGCCTTTTGTTCAGCTTTGACCAGTGCTTTAGATATACATTCCTCCTCTTCTTCATAACTTAAAAGTCTTTCTTTTAATCTCTTAATTTCTCCTTTTAGATTCCTGTTTTCCTCAAGAAGCTCCATCATACGATCCTGCTTTCGTGTAAGCTCATCCTCATAGTCAGCTTTTATTTGGTCTATATAGGTTTTGACCTCTCTCTTGTTATATCCAAATATAACCTTCTTCATCTTATCCGCCATGGTACATACCTCCTTGAGGACAAGTATAGCATCACCTCCATAGAATTTTTGTAGAATTCTGAAGTCGAAGTCCGCTATTTAAGGACTTTTTTTATCATATCTATGTTATTATCTACTGCACTATAACCCCTCTTTATATATTCACCTATCTTCTGAGGACTAAGAGGAGTAGAATCTATATCGTATACATTAGGCCTTAATATATAATCTGCCCCGATACTTTTCAATCTAGTTATATTGTACGCCATAATATCTAAACTCTGAGAGGCTATCTCAAATATATTATCCACTTCACAACGTGCCTCACCACTATAGCCCAAATATATGCCAAGTACCTTATATGCTCCCATCTGTTTTAATATGTGTACAGGAAGATTGTCCGTTAATCCACCATCAACCAGTCGCATCCCAGATACAATTTGGGGACTAAATATAACAGGTATAGCTATACTAGCTCTCATTGCCTGGGCAAGTGTTACATTGTCCCTATATTCAATATTTCTCTTCTTCTTCACACGATTCTTATTGTTTATAAATATTACGGTCTTGCCATTATTTATATCAACTGCTGTTATTGCAAGGGGTATATCTACCTCATACATGTATAATCCCCTTGTTAAGCTACTAAGTAGGTTTTCTATCTTATCTCCCTTTATTATGCCATCTAGTGTCACTTCTTTGCCCATTGCGAATTGGACAATGCCCTTTACTATCCCATAATAATTAGGATCTATTAAGTTTTTATATTGGGAATATGCAAGATGTTCTAAGTCTTGTGGAGAATATCCCATAGCATATAGACCTGCTACTATAGCGCCGGCGCTTGCCCCAGATATCCTAGCTGGCTTCAAACCATGTTTATGAAGGGCTTTTAACACTCCTATATGGGCAAATCCTTTTGTCCCTCCTCCTGATAGGGCGAGTCCAAACATAAAAAAACCCCCTCTCATTATTATTTTATGAAAGGGGGGATAAAATGGAATCATTTTTAAGGATATTTTATCCCTTAGTAATTTTAGTTCGAAACACTATACAATATTACTCATCTATAACCTTAACTTGTTTAAAAGAATGTTCCTTTAGAAGCCTTTGTTTGAGATCCCATAATTTCTGGGATAGATCCACTTTATATACATGAGGATTTTTGAGACGTTTATATTCACCCCACAGAGTATCCAACTCTTTCTTAGAATATTCTTTAATCTGTGAAATACTTGGTGAATCATATACAAGTTGCCCATCTTTATATATAGGTGTCAATAAATATCTTACATAATAGTTCTTAAGTGTCATCTTCTTCCACGTCTCTAATGGATCAAATATCGTAAGGGGCTTACTCTCATCTATTGTTTCATCATCTAACATTATGAGATCAGCTATAGCCTTATCATTAGATTTATTATATAGCCTGGCCACCTTCTTATATCCAGGATTAGTTATCTTCCAAGGATTATCAGAAATTTTCATCTCTGGAATAAGCTCTCCTGCCTCTTCTTTAGCACACAATTTATACACACCGCCTAATGCTGGGTTATCTTTACTTGTAATTAAAGCTGTACCTACCCCCCAAGCATCTACTTCTGCCCCTTGGGCTTTTAAATCCCAAATTATTTCCTCATCTAGATCTCCTGATGCAACTATAATTGCATCTTTAAATCCCGCATCATCTAACATCTTACGTGCTTTCTTACTGAGATAAGCTATATCCCCTGAATCAATTCGTATACCTAAGGGTCTATGCCCTTTCTCTTTAAGTTCTTTAAATACTATTATCGCATTAGGTACACCACTTTCTAGGGTATTATAAGTATCTACTAACAAGAGACAGCTATCGGGAAAATGTTTTGCATATGCCCTAAACGCAGATAACTCGTCGGGAAAACTCATTATCCAACTATGAGCATGTGTTCCACTAACTGGTACATCAAACATCTTACCTGTTAATACATTGGAAGTAGATGCACAGCCACCTATAATAGCAGCCCTGGCTCCATATATACCTGCATCTGGACCTTGGGCCCTTCTGAGTCCAAATTCCATTACCTCATCACCTTGAGCTGCATGTACTACCCTGCTTGCCTTGGTTGCAATAAGTGTCTGATGATTGACAATATTTAGCATGGCAGTCTCTATAAATTGGGCTTGAAATATTGGTGCCTTTACCCTTATAAGTGGTTCATATGGAAATACCACAGTACCTTCTGGCATTGCATATAGTTCTCCTGTAAATTTGAAATCTTGCAAATATTCCAAAAAATCCTCATCGAATAGATTTAAACTGCGCAGATAGCTTATATCGTCGTCAGTAAATTCTATATTTTCTATATATTCTATTACTTGTTCCAATCCTGCTGCTATTGCATAACCATTATTTGCAGCTGTCTTCCTAAAAAATAAATCAAAGGCTACTACTTGATCTGCCTTATCAGTCTTGTAATAACCATACATCATTGTAAGCTGATATAGATCAGTCATCATAGTTAAGTTTCTCATATTTAACGTCTCCTTAAAATAAAAATATTATTATTCAAGTTTAATGCTAAAAAATATTAATAATGGAAACTTGAATATTCTATATATAGTTTAATTTACTTATTTTAATATGACAATATTGTCATGTTTTTCTTAGATCTAGGAAATTATATAAATCTATCAAACTTTCAGTCTCAATAATAGTCTATAAATAATAGCCCATAACTTCTAAAAGTATTAATTGTTTTTATATCTATAAAATTTTGTCATGTCTCTTTAAATAAACACCTTATAGGTATGAAGTACAATTAATCGTCATGCAGACATGTATCTATAAGATATTCAGCAGTTTTTTTGCACATATCAGCTTGAAGAACTAATAAGAATATTATAAATATTATATTACTCTCTTCAGGCCATTCCTTTGCCAATTCTTCTGTTTTGAAATCATCATATATATTAGTAGCAGCATCTATGAAATTCTCTATGTATTTATCGGTAAACTTCTCCCGTACCTTTATGTAATTTTCATATATAATATCCATCTTTTCTTCATTAGACTGGGCAATATTTATTATTGGAAAAAGTAGTTTCTTTATATCCTTTATGGTAAGTATAGATTTTAAATTGTATATAAATATAAGTAATATAATATGATTTTTATTATAACTCTTGCCATCGGGAGGCATCACAAGCCCATCTTTTATATAGTTTTGTATCATTGTCTTTGATATGACCTTCTTATCATCATCTAATTCCTCTATACTGCCAAGTTTCTTATCAAAGAGTTCTTCCATCTGAGATATATATAATTTATACTCAGGGATATCTTCAATGCGTATGTGACTAGTATCGTTTATTTCATGCATTATATCCCTTATATAAGAATAATCTATAGTCGACATATTACACCTCGTCATATATATAATATTTATCAGCAATATTATATATTATATACTACTATTTTTCAAATTCAGAAATCCTTTTGAGTTTTCACATTTTTTGTAAATTCTTGAAATATCAATAGTTTCAATCTCTATCATTTAAATAGTCAGCAGACTTTCTCAACCTAGCTGCCCACATATGCCAGGCATACAAGGTGCTGTTGCAAAATAGCACCTAGACAAACAAATAGACTGCAAATTTGCAGTCTATTTGTTTGTCTAATCCTTCTATTACATTACATTTACAGGAAGGATAGCATCCACCACCCCTATTATTAATGATGCTATCACTGCACCGAGGGCATTTACTTCCATACCTGGAACTAAGAATTGGGATAGATATATTATAATCACAGACACTATAAAACCTGATAGCCCTCTTCCAAATGGCGCCGCATCAAATTTAAATATTTTTTGTACTAGATAGTCTACAGCGGCTATAACTAAAGCCGCAATAATAGCTGTACCAAATGTCATATTACTAAAACCTGGAGTTATAAGAGAGGTAACCATTAAAACTATTGCAGCTACTATAAAGCGCACAATTATACTTAGCCAATTTACCTCGCCACCTTTACCCTCATCTTCACGGCGAGTACCTTGCATATCGTCAGACATAAATACACTCCTTTCTTCGGTTAAAGTTTATGGGAATATGTCCTCTTTACCCAATTCGCTGTTATTTTTCCCGAGAAAAGAGGTTTTAATGCTGGATATTTGATTATATATCACCATTATTTGGTTCTGAAAGCTTCTTTCTTTGAATTATTAGCCATATAATACCAAATACAATGAGTATACCACTTAATAACTGGGATACCCTAAATGGTCCCCAATATAAGCTATCCATCCTAAGTCCTTCAATGACTATCCTTCCACATGAATAGAGTATTAAATATAATACAAATATCTCTCCTGAAAATTTGCGCCGGCGCTCCATATATAAAAGTATAAAAAATACTATAAAGTTCCACATTGATTCATAAAAAAAGGTAGCCATATGCCATTGCTGATTTTTTTCTATGTATACAGCAACAGGAAACCACTGCCATTTAGGATTTGTTATAGGATAACCATATGCCTCCTGATTAAAAAAATTGCCCCATCTTCCTATGGCTTGTCCTAAAATTAAACTAGGAGCACATATATCTGCTAAATCCCAAAAATTTATGCTTCTACGCTTTGAAAATATTATACCTGCTATTATTCCGCCTATGACACCTCCATATATTGCTAGTCCTCCCTCCCATATTTTAAATGCATCAATGGGATTATCTCTATATAGATCCCACTGAAATATTACATAGTAAATCCTTGCCCCAATTATGGCCATTGGTATGGCAAGAAAACAAAAATCAATTATCATTTCTGGATCATATTTAAGTTTTTTCGCATAATACATTGCCAAATACATCCCTATTATCACAGCAGCAGCTATTAATATGCCGTACCAATATATAGGTCTCCCAAATATATAAAAAGCAATCCGATCCATTCCATACATCCCCTTTACATATTTAAAATTATTTTATTTAAGTGGTTCTATTACAGATACTACCATTACATCCTCGTCAAATATATTATAGATCTGGTCTTGTATATCCGTATATTTTATATCTTCAACCACTTCTATATAGTCAAATAGGTTGGCTTCTTTTACGAAAAAATTCACAAACATATATGCTATATTCTCAATATAATTAAAGCTTCTTATATATTGACCTATCTTTTTTTTCTTAATCTGTAAAAAACGTTCTTCATCAAATGTATTATCATCTATATTTTTTATAGCCTCTTTGATCTTTTTTAACAATGTCTCAACATCAGATGTCTCACCAGACATCACAATATGCCCATAGCCCTTTTCTCCCTCATATCCACTTGAAAAGCTGTCGTCTACAAGACCTTCCTCATAGAGTTCTGTATAGAGATTGGAACTAGGCCCTATAAACATATCAGCTATTATGTCATTTACTATTATCCGTTTTAGTAACTTCTTACCACCTATATCTAAAGGAGTATCTTTAAAACCTATAGCAAATAGCGGTCTTGACACTGCCATCTTCTGTTTTATCTCTCTCTTGACTACATCACGAGGTTCATCTGGATATATTCGTTTAATCTCAGATTGTCTTTTTATGCTATCATCAAACTTATCTTCTACTATCTCAAATATTCTATCTTTATCAACATCCCCAGCCACAAACAATACCATATTAGATGGGTGATAAAATGTATTATAACATTTATATAATAATTCTCTATCTATTTCTTCTATGGATTCTACTGTTCCTGCAATATCATTTCTTACTGGATGAACTTTATATAATGCCCTAAGCATATTAAAAAACACTTTCCAATTAGGATCATCCTCATACATAAGTATCTCCTGCTTTATTATACCCTTTTCTTTTTCTACATTTTCGTCAGTAAAATAAGGTCTTCCCACAAATCCTACAAGTATGTCGAGGGATTCATAAAAATTATCGGTACATGTAAAATAATAAGCCGTAGTATTAAAATTAGTGAAGGCATTGGGATGTGCACCTAATTTTGCATATTTATCAAATATATTTCCATCTTCCTCTTCAAAAAGTTTATGCTCTAGAAAATGTGCAATACCACATGGTACTGTTGTAGGCTTTTGTTCACCAGGCACTATAAACGATATATCATTTGACCCATATTTAGTCGCATATATGGCAACTTGCTTACTATATCCCTTCTTTGGAAGCACATATATTTCAAGTCCATTTTTTAGCTCTTTAAAATACATGATCTCATGCAGAATATCATTTTTTATAACGTTACTCATAATCCACTCATCCCTTCCCTAATTTCGCAAAAAATATATTGTATCCAATTTTATCTTGTTGCAAACTCTTGCCACATCTTCCCTTTCTACGACATTCACAGATTCAATAACCTCATCTATAGTTTTTCTTGAACCAGATATGACATTACCCAAATAATAGTCTATTATCTGACCTGGTTGATCCTTTATGCCCTTTAGAGCCGTTATAATACTTTTTTTAGATGCATCTAACTCCTTATCAGATATAATACCTTCTCTTATATCCTCTAACTGTTTATTTACTATCTTTATAGTCTGATCATAATTATCAAAGTCTATTCCTGCACCTACTAACATCAAGCCCTTAAACTTCTCTAACTGGGAAAATGCATAATATGCAAGACTGGACTTTTCCCTGACGTTTATAAATAACTTAGAATGAGGTCCACCTCCAAGTACACTAGAACATACCATAAGAGGATAATAATCATCCTCTGTATACAAGATATTAGTTCTAAATCCCATATTGAGTTTTCCTTGTGTAATATTCATACGCTCCACATATTCCCTAGGTTTAATGCCTACTTTTTTTATGACAGTCTCTGGAATAGTTTTTATAGCACCTCTTTTTACATCAAGGCTATTCTCTAATATTGTTTTCAACTTTAAACTATCAACGTCACCTATTACGAATATATCCAATGGGCTGGTAGCTAATATATCTCTATATACATCATATAAATTAACATTATCTATAGCATCTATATCGTCCACACTGCCATATACATATCGGCTATACTTTTCACCTTCACACATCAACTGTATACATCTTTCTATACTATAAGCCATCTTATCATTTATTAGTCCTTCTATTCTATTTCTTAAATTTTCTTTTTCCTGTTCTACATACTCTGCCTTGAAACCTCTACCTTCCACCACAGGTTTAGTTATAATTCGATTCAAAAAGTAAAATGCCTGAGCCACTACAGCTGTATCTCCATTTGGTATATAGTTATCATTTACTATATCCATGGAAAACCTTAATATATGTCTCTCACCTTTTTTTTGTATACCTACATCAAATATGGCACCATATTGGCGTTCTAGATAACTCTCAATGTCCTGTATTGTTTCATAGCCTTCACAGCCCCTTCGTATAACCGCTGGTACTAGAGCATTATATGTATAATACTCATCTAGATCTCTATGAAAACAATAGCTTATGGATACCGTCTTAAATTTATCAGTTGGCAAAACATATAAGTCTATACCTTGCCCTATATTCATTTTCTCAAATTCTCTCAATTGTCAAGCCTCCTTCAATATTTATTAAATAGTCAATAAATCAAATAAGTCATGTAAAATCTCTTAATTTATATCCGTATCCAATATAATATTCGTTATTACATAGAAAAACCCCTCTAATAATGCATGAATTATATTGAAATCCTTTAAATCGATATAGATAATCAAGTTCATACAATCAATATATATAAATTGTTCAATTAATAATCCCGACCAAAAATAGTTTAGAGGGGAGAACCCCTCTAAACTATTTAGGCTGTATTCTGTTTAATATTTCATCTATTTCGTCCTTAAAACCAGTAAGGGGCTTGCCTTCAGCAATATCTTTTACTATGGTTTCGATACGCTTATAGAGATCAGGATCAGCAGTAACAACCACTTTTGTAATGTCTTTATCGGTTTCCTTTGCTACATCTTCAACCTTTTCTTTTATTTCATCAGTAAGCTCGCCTTTGTATTGTTCGCTAAATTGCACACCAATCATGGCCGTATCATCCGTTATAAGACATGTAGCAGAATCAACTTCTTCTAAATCTTCTACCTTATCAGCAATTTTCTTTGCATCTTCACTGCGTGTATCTTTAGTGGTTGTATCTGGTTTTTCCTCTTTTGTAGTATCTCTATCCTTGGTTGTATCTTCTGGGGTTGTATCTTTGGGTGTTGTGTCCTTCGTTGGGGTTTCGTCCCTCTTTTCAGTAGGAGCGCATCCAACAATAATGGCAATTACTAAGATTACACTTACTAAAAACAAAAGTAACCTTTTATTTTTGGTCATGCTCAATTCACCTCCTATAATAGTTTGCCAAAGTAAGCAATTTTTATAAGTGAAAAATAACGCTTTTTAAAAAAGCGTTATTAGGAGGCTTTTAGCCATATTGACCAAAAGTATTTTGAATTAGGTAGAGTATTATTTGATGCCCTTTAGTCTTATTGAGCTTTTAGCACAAGTTCTTTTAAACTGCTGCCATAAGGTGGATGTGCCACACCTTTTTCTGTTATTATAGCCGTTACATACCTGTTGGGAGTCACATCAAAGGCCGGATTTTTTACTTTTACATCATAAGGAGCAATACGTTTCCCTTGTATATGGGTTACTTCTCTCGGATCCCGTTCTTCTATGGGAATTTTTTCTCCTGATTCCAAGGCAAGATCAAATGTTGAAGTAGGTGCTGCAACATAAAATGGTATATTGTTTTCTTTTGCCAATACAGCAACGGTATATGTACCTATTTTGTTCGCCACATCTCCATTGGCTGCAATCCTATCTGCACCTACAATTACACCTGTGATCGCTCCCTTTCGCATAAAATAACCTGCCATATTATCTGTAATAAGAGTTACAGGAATACCATCTTCCATAAGCTCCCATGCAGTCAGCCTTGCTCCTTGGAGATATGGCCTTGTTTCATCAGCATAAACTTTTATATCCTTTCCAGCTTCTACCGCCGCTCTAATGACCCCTAAAGCAGTACCATAACCTGCCGTTGCAAGGGCACCTGCATTACAATGGGTAAGTATTGTATCCCCGTCTTTTAAGAGTTCCTGGCCAAATCGACCCATCTTTTTGTTTGCTTCAATATCTTCATATTTTATTTTATGGGCCTCGTCTAAAAGTAGTCTCCTTATCTCATCTAGAGATTTATCCATATTATCACGGACAATGGACATCATGCGCTCTATTGCCCAAAAAAGATTTACGGCTGTAGGTCTGGTACCGGCCAATACTCTAGATACCTCTTCCATATGAGAGAAAAATGGTTCACCTTTATCGCCCACATACTCCATTGCACCAAGTACAATACCATATGCAGCTGTTACTCCAATAGCCGGCGCTCCTCTAACCTTCATATTTTTTATTGCATCTGCCACTTCCTCATATGTGCTGCATTCAATATCAACATGTTCAACAGGTAATTTGGTCTGATCCAAAAGGTATAGTTTATTATCTTGCCATCTCAAAGTATACACATAATCCCCCCATCTATTTTTACATATGACAGTCGCAATCTATATTTGTATCCATACGGGCTATCATCTCAAATATAAGTGCCTTTACTTTATCATTGTTCTCTTGCGATACCCTTAATACTTCTTCTTCTGTAACAGGAAGTATATCATCTCTACCTTCTAAACCTGCATCATAGTCAGTTATAAGTGCAATATTCATATAACATATGTTAAGTTCCCTAGCTAATATAACCTCAGGATATTGTGTCATATTTATAACATCCCATCCCATGCTACTAAACCATCGGCTCTCTGACTTACTAGAAAAACGTGGCCCTTGAATCACCACTACAGTGCCTCCATCATGAATTGTAACACCTTGTTCTTGACCTACCTCTAGCGCCAATTTCCTTAATCGATCACAATATGGATGGGCAGAACTTATATGCCTAACCTCAGGCCCATCGTAATATGTATCATTTCTACCCCAAGTCCTATCTACAAATTGATCCGTCACCACAAAATCTCCTGGCTTTATATCAGGTTTTAGACTGCCTGACGCAGTAGGTGCTATTATTTGGGTTACTCCCAATTTTTTCATAGCATAAAGATTAGCCCTATAAGGTATCTTATGCGGTGGATATTGATGATCTTTCCCATGCCGTGGTAAAAAAGCTACCTTCTTGCCATCTATGTCTGCGATGGCGATCTTGTCACTAGGTGCCCCATAGGGGGTAGGTACAGTCACTTCCTCTACATCTTCCATAAGTGAATAGAATCCAGAACCACCAAATACGCCTATATCAGCTCTTCTCATCATAGTATTACCTCCGATTTGCATTTTTATTTTCCCACTACAGTCTATTGTTACATATTTTTAGCAAAAATTCAATGTATGATATACTTAAAAAAACAATGAAATTAGTTGGACTTGTTAATTACTTAAATTTGTGGTATTTTATTAGCTGTTTACATAAATCATTATTCACAAAAAATGGGGAAACTTAAAATAATATAATAAACTGCCTAAAAACAACGTAAAACTGGGTACAATTAAGATTATATGGACTCATCTGGTTTTTTGCAGAAACTTAGAATAATCATTAATTTGGAAAAAGTTAATCCAAATGTTATAATGCAGTAAAACTTGTGTAAAATTATTGGTATATAATCTATTACATGAGTTGCTAGTCAAAATTAGAGGAGGTATGGAAATTGAAAAAGATAATAACTTATATTTTAATAGCTGTATTGGCACTGAGTTTGATAGGATGTGCTAGCGTCAATAATAACCAAAAACCTGAAACTACACCTACAGATAATATAGATGTAGAAGATAAAGAGAATATTGAAAAAGAAGATACTGATGAAGAAAATACCAATGAAGAAGATTCTATAGAAGATAATGATAAACCCGATCAAAATCAAGAGGATACTAACGATGATGATATTAGTGAAGGTGAAAAGGCCAAAGCTGTTTTATATTTTAGTGACGAAAATGCCGAGTATTTAAATGGTGAAGAAAGAGAATTTGATGAGCTAACTCCTGAAGCCCTTTTAAATGCCCTCATAGAAGGTCCAAAAGATGAAGCAAATAGAAAGACAATACCTGATGGTACAAAGCTCATCGATGTGAAAATCGAAGATAATGTGGCATATGTAAACTTCAGTAAAGAACTTCAAGAAAATCACTGGGGTGGAAGTACAGGTGAATTACACACAATATACTCTATAGTAAATACCCTTGCATTGAATCCTGAACTTAATATCGATTCCGTTCAGATATTGATCGAAGGAAAAGTTATAGATAGTTTAGCTGGGCATATGGATATTACGGAACCTATTAAGCCCGATCCAAAAATAAGCAAGGTTGAATAGTCAGTAGTCTATAAATTAAACTATGTCTGTTAAAAATAATTAAAATATATATTTATTACTATACAATCGATTTAGATAAAAAAAGAAAGACCTCCCAATATCTAAGTAACAAATATAAGGGAGGTCTTTTTCTTGAAATAACAAAAATCTATAAGAATAGCATTATCAAAATAAGGGAACAGTTGATAGCTCTATAACTATATTTTGCAATTAAACATAAATAAATTACGTCTCCTTTTCTTTATAGAAGACCTGAACTCCATATACATCTATAATTTGAACACATATACTACCTTTTTCACATATATTCAAAGCAAGTGTCATAGATAACTCCGGCGAATCTGGCGTCCTCATGCTGTAGTTCAATCCGTTGTATATATCACCCTTAACATATCCTACACCCCAAAAATCTACTGTAGCTGCATCATCTACAAAGTCAGATAAGCATAAGATATAATTATTTTTATCCGATGTTAACTTGTCGGTAATATTGCTTTCTACTACAATAATATTTCCATCATCAGCTCCATCATAATAGAAAAATTCAATCTTATTGAAGTTAGCACTTGGAATTAAACGCCTTCGACAGGTATGTAAAGAAAATAAGCTATTATCTACTCCTATCCAGTTTCGACCATTATTCTGGGCAACTGCCAACGTTGTACCTGAACCTGCAAAAAAGTCAGCCACAACATCACCTGGTCGTGAAGAAGCCAAAACTATTCGCTCAAGTAGTGCCTCTGGTTTTTGGGTATCATAACCTGTCCTCTCAGGATTTTTTTGGTGCAGATGGGGAATGTCATCCCATACATCGCTAGGATATATCTTATCATCAGCATAATATCTATACTCTTTTCCAGCAGATTTTATTGACCAATATACTCTACCGTCTTCATCTACATCCTTTTTCATATTATTCCGTCTATCCAATCCTCTAGGAATACCAATAGTTTCCATATTGAAATAATATTTATCAGACTTTCTATAGAACAATATATTGTCATGTTTTCTACTAAAGTGTTTTTTGGCTCTCCCTCCACTTTTATAATGCCATATTATTTCATTTAAAAAATTCTCTTCTCCAAAAATATTGTCTAACATTATCTTAATATATGCACTCGTCCTATAATCAATATGTACATATAAAGAACCATCCACACTAAGAAGTCTATATGTGTATAGAAATATCTCTTCCATTGTACTAAAAAATTCTTTCCTATCGTATTTGTCTATGTAAGCAATATGTGATATTATCTTATCCCTATCACCTTCCCAACCCATTTTACCTACCCGCTGTTGATATTTAAATACCTGTCCAGTAAAAAAAGGAGGATCCATATAGATAAGCTGTATCTGTCCCTCATATTTAGGAAGCAATGCCTCTAAAACATCTAATATATCACCAAAATAATAGATACCATGTACATCTTTATCATTTTCTATATAAAGAGGAGAATATCTCTCCCCTTTTATCGTTTTACTACATATATTTTTCTCCATCGTTATCTATCCCTCATAGTTATTGCATCTGTTGGGCATTTACTTGCACATATCCCACAGCCTGTGCATTTTTCATCAACTACCATATGCTTGACTTTTCTTTCCCCTTCTATTGCATCAAATGAACAATTTTGACTGCATATTGTACATCCAATACATTTTTTCGCATCTATATGGGCAATCTTTCGTCTTTCAAAATTTGCATATATTGCATTTGTAGGACATTTCTCTGCACATACCATGCAATTAGTGCATTTACTATAATCTATCTTGGCCACGTTATTTTTTATTTCTATGGCATCGAATTTACATGCCTTTACACATATCTGGCATGCTATACAACCAATATCGCAATATTGCCTAACATCTTTACCTCTGTCTTTGGACATACATATAACATGGACAAGACTCTTCTTTGGAACCATTTCAATTAACCCCTTAGGACAGGCATCGATGCACTTTCCACAAGCAGTACATCTGTCTTCATCCACCTGGGCTATACCTCTTTCATTTATATGAATGGCATCAAATTGACATGCCTCAACACAACTTCCCAAACCTAAACAGCCATAACTACAAGATTTAGGACCATTTGACAACATAGAAGCAGCTACACAGTCTTCCACACCTACATATATAAATTTATCCTTTGCCTTATCCTTACCACCTTGACAGAGTACTTTGGCTATAAGTTCCTCTCCTATATCTACTTCTACTCCAAGTATTTCGGATATAGCTTCAGTTACCCTTACTCCTCCTACAGGACAACCAGATGGTGAAGCCTCACCACTTACAACCGCAGACGCAAAACCATCACATCCTGGATAACCACATGCGCCGCAGTTTGCCCCTGGCAATACTTCTCGTACATTCTCCACTTTAGGATCTACCTTTACTTCATATTTCTTATATGCAAGGGCAAGACCTACACCAAAAAGTAAACCCATACCACTTAATATCAATATAGGATATAATATACTTTCTATCATTTTCCCCTCCCCCTTACTTTATTAAACCTTGGAATCCCATAAAAGCTACAGACATAAGTCCTGCTGTAATCAATGCAATTGGAACCCCCTCAAGGTGTTCTGGTATATCTGCCAGCTCTAACCTCTCTCTAATACCTGCAAAGAGCACTATAGCAAGTGTAAAACCAAGTGAAACACCTATACCATTTACAAGAGTCTGTATTAAATCATACTCTTCTTGTATATTCATTATTGCCACACCCAATACCGCACAGTTTGTAGTTATAAGTGGAAGATATACACCAAGTGCACTATATAATGTAGGACTAGTCTTTTGTATTATCATTTCAATAAGCTGAACTAAGGTAGCTATGACCAATATGAAAGCAATTACTTGCATATATTCTATCTCTAAGGGAACAAGTATTGCATAATGTACTGCATATGTGATAACTGATGATAGGGCAATTACAAACATAACTGCCATTCCCATACCCAATGAAGTATCTACACGCTTGGATACCCCTAAAAAGGGACATATGGCAATAGTTCTCGATAAGACTATATTATTTATAAGTGCAGAGCTCACAAATAAAAGTATAAGTTTGTTAAAATATTCCATAAATAATATCCCCCTTTAATCCATCTTTGTAGTAAATTTATTTATGAGACCTGTCAAAAGTCCCAATGTAATAAATGCACCTGCTGGTAATATCATTATAAGTGCCGGTTCATATGAATTAGGCATTACCTGCATATTGAACAGTGTCCCTGCCCCTAGTAATTCTCTTATGGAACCTAATATAGTAAGGGAAAGAGTAAAACCCAATCCAATCCCTAAGCCATCTACTATAGAAGGTATAGGTGGATTCTTAGACGCAAATGTTTCTGCTCTTGCCAATATTATACAATTCACAACTATAAGGGGTATAAAAATGCCTAAGCTATCGTACAAATCAGGAAGATATGCCTCCATTACCATACCAACTATAGTAACAAATGTAGCAATAATTACAATATACGACGGAATTCGAATCTTTGAAGGTATAAAATCCTTAAGTAGAGATATTACTAAGTTAGAGCAGATAAGCACAAAAGTCGTAGCGAGCCCCATACCTATCCCATTTATGGCTGCAGTCGTTACAGCAATTGTGGGGCACATACCTATAACAAGCTTAAATATAGGGTTTTCCTTAAATATACCATTTGTAAATATCTCACGTAATTTCAATTGTCTATCCCTCCAATCAATGACTCACTATAATAATTAATAGCCAAATTCACAGCATTACTCACGCATTCAGAAGTTATAGTAGCACCTGTAATAGCCTGTATTTCATTATCAGCTAAATCCCCTGTCTTATTTACTTCAATTGGCATATCTATCGCTTTCCCAGCAAATTGTTCTGTAAATCCCTCTTCTGATGCCTTGGCACCTAATCCTGGGGTTTCACTATGTTCTCCAATCCTTATACCCTCTATTATGCCATCGGAGTTAATCCCCACTATAACTTCCACATCCCCACCAAATCCACTTGTCAATACCTTAAAAGTGTAACCTACTATATTATTATCAGCATCAACTGCTCTATAGATTTCTATTATTTTAGAATTTTCATCCGCTACTTCATCTATTTCAATCTCTTCAAATTCTTTAGCAGATGGAAGTACTGCCAACCTTGCCTCCATATCAGCTTGTATACGCTGTTTCATAATTGGCTGTTCAGTCAAATAGTTTGTAAAACCCAAGATAAATCCTGCTACAGCCGTTATAATAAATAATTTAAGACCTAATGTCCATGTTTCAGACATTCCTTTCCACCTCCCCATATATTGAAGGTATAGTATATCTATCTATGAGGGGTGTAACTATGTTCATTATGAGGATTGCATATGTTACACCGTCTGGATATCCACCATACAGGCGTATTATTGATGTAATAATACCACATCCGAAACCCATTATTAGTTGACCCTTTGGAGTTACCGGCGACGTGGCATAATCAGTAGCCATATAAAATGCGCCTAGCATAAGTCCCCCAATAAATAGATTGTATATGCCATTCCCTGTAAAAAAACCGTCCTTCCCAAATATCCATGTGAATAGAGCCACAGTCCCAAGATAACTAACAGGAATACGCCAATTTATAACATCTCTATAGAGAAGATATATCGCTCCTAATATGAGGGCAAAAGCCGATGTCTCACCTATACATCCCCCTATATTTCCTATGAAAGCATCCCATATTGTAGGAAATCCTTCTTGCATATTCCCATTTAATAGCTCTAGTGGAGTTGCAGTACTTATTGCATCAGGCCCTGGAGCTACCCACGTAGTCATACGAACAGGCCAGCATGCCAAAAGTATCGCCCTCGCTCCCAGCGCCGGATTCATAAAATTCTGTCCAAGCCCTCCAAAAGACTGTTTTATGATGGCAATTGCTATTACAGAGCCTACTATAGGCAACCAAAGTGGTACAGTTGGCGGCATATTATATGCAATGAGAATACCTGTAACAACAGCACTCCAATCATCTAGAGTAATTGGCTTTTTATAAAGTTTTTGCATGAACCACTCAGTAAGTACTGCAGATATAACAGATACAACTATTATCAATAGAGCCCTACTACCAAAGAAATATATTGCTGCAATGCCAGCAGGTATAAGGGCTATGACCACATCCCTCATAATTTTAGCTATTGTTTCATCTGAGTTTATATGAGGCGATGAGGATACTATTAATTGATTCATTTAAATTATCCCTCCCAAATCTTATCCGCATATTCTTGCGTTTTTTAATTAAACAAAATTGTACAAACCTATGAATCACATTGACTTGCATTATTTTATAAATTGTTCATATAATAACTAAATCATTCGCCATTCTAAAATTAGAAAAAATATCCTCTATTTTGCTTTTGCATGCTGCTTTCTCATATTTATTACTTCTCTCTTTGCTATTCTAATATTTTGCATAAGTGGTTTTTTAGCTGGACATATATAAGAACATGAACCACATTCTATACAATCAAGTACATGTAATCTTCCACAATCTTCGTAAGCATGATTTTTAGAATAAGCATTCAGCATAAGTGGCATGAGATTTATCGGACATACCTCCACACATTTTGCGCATCGAATACAAGGACCTTCCTTGTGGATTTTAACATCCTCAGAAGTAAAGAGTAAAATGCCTGATGTACCCTTTATAACAGGTACATCCAATGTATATTGAGCCAGCCCCATCATTGGACCACCATTGATTACTTTTACTATATCTCCCTTAGCCCCTCCGCACCTGTCTACTATATATGAAAAAGGTGTCCCTATTGGTATAAGTAAATTTTTAGGACCATTGATACCGCTACCAGTTACAGTAACCACTCGCTCTATCAATGGCATACCATCCCTTATTGCCCATGATATTGCTGCTGCAGTGGCTACATTATTTACCACTACACCTACGTCCATTGGTAATCCTGCAGAAGGCACCTGTCTTTTTGTGAGAACTTCAATGAGTTGTTTCTCTGCTCCTTGTGGGTATTTAGTCCTTAATACCTTTATTTCAATGTTTCTATATGATTTTGACGCCTTCTTCATTGCCTCTATTGCATCAGGCTTATTATCTTCAATACCCACATATGCTTTTTTTACATCAAGTATCTTCATTATTGCCCTCAGACCATATATGATATCTTCTGAATATTCAACCATAAGCCTATGATCTGCAGTCAAATATGGTTCACACTCTGCACCATTTAATATGACAGTATCTATTCTTTTATCAGAAGGAGGTGAAAGCTTTACATGGGTTGGAAAAGCAGCACCGCCCATACCAACAATACCAGCCTCCCTTATACGCTCTATCAACTCATGTGATGAGAGGGAATCTAAACTACTTCCCTGTAGTGAACTATCAAGTTCTCCAAGTCCATCATTTTCGATTGTAATGGCCATACATTCCCCCAATGTTGGATGGGGTTTTTTATCTATCGATTTAACAACCCCTGATACACTAGAATGAATGGGAGCCCCCACAAAACCCTTAGCCTCTCCTATCTTTTGTCCCTTTTTTATCTTATCACCCACATCCACCACTGCTTCACACGGTGTGCCAATATGTTGCTGCAAAGGAATACTTACAATTCCCGGCGGATCCAACCTTTCTATTGGCATCTTTTCAGTACTCTCCTTACAATAGGGTGGATGTATGCCACCTGTAAAAGTAGATACAGCAAATTCCACCATATACACCTTCCTTCTCTAAATATTTTTGCCTTATATCTTACATATTAGTATAACATCTGTTCAAACAATTAAATTATATCCATAAAATATGACAATTTTATATAATGGGTTACCCATTGACAATATATCTATGCATCAACACTTGTGAAAAAAATATCAATTTTCGCCATAAATGAAAATAGCCTTTCTGAAAAAAGGCTGCTACTTTCTATTAAATTTATATTATGTATCAATTATTAATTATAACATAAATCCTTCAAAAAAGCTTTTATTTTAGAAACAAATTCAATAAAATACAGCGCTCTATCAATTTTCCATTCTAAAAAACTCATATATCCCCATAATTAGGAGAAATAAGCCAAAAAGCTTTCTAAGCCAGTAGGCTTCTATAATAATTGCCAATCTAGAACCTATAATTGCACCTATTAAGGCAAAAACTATAAGGAATATTGCAGCAGTATATCTTACCCTACCTCTCCGTGTATGAATAATTAGTGATACTGCTGCAATAGGTAAAAAAGTTATTAAGTTTACACTTTGAGCTGTCTTCTGAGAAATATGACCAAAAAAAATTAAAGCTGGAATTAGTATACTTCCACCTCCTATTCCCATACCCCCAATTATACCTGCAATAATCCCAATCAATGTAAATAACATCTATACAATCATCCTTAAAGCAGCTAATATCATGAATATAGAAAATGTCTTTCTAAGCCAATACGATGGTATCTTTCCCAATAAATTAGAACCAATTATTCCACCTAAAATACCCCCGACAGCTACCTTGTATATTATATCCCAATCATAGATTCCACTTTTGTAGTAAATTATGGCGCTCACAATCGATATAGGTAATATAACCGCCAGTGCAGTTGCATGAGCTTCATGAACTGATAAATCCATAAAATATATAAATGTGGGAACAACCAGTATACCTCCGCCGGCGCCAAACAATCCATTGCATAAACCAGTCAAAAATCCTAAAAATGCCCCTAATTTCTTTGACCGAATTTTTTTCATACTATCACCTTTATTATTTTACCAGTATACATCCAAATTTATTCTTATACTATTTCTAAACGCAATTCTTTTTAAAGAAATATTATGGATAATACTTTACATCTCATTTGTCAATAAAACTAAATTTTCTTTCTTATATCATACCCTTTCCTATACTGTTTTGTTTTTCAAAATCTTGCTAGAAAATATTTATTTGACTTTTTTTTATAAAACATTTAAAATTTAAACTAATATACACTGTCTTATAGAATATATATACAAATCAGATAAATTTTGAACTTAAGGGAGATATAACAATAAAATTAGCTTTGGTTCTAGTCATATTTGAAAAATTAATTTCTTGTTTTGATTCCTTTAATTTGGTGTTTTTAGTAGGAGGTACATATGGATAGAGCAAAACAACTCGAAGAAGAAAGAATCCCTCGTTTGCTATTTAAGTTTGCCATACCAGCAATAGTAGGCATGCTAGTCAATGCACTTTATAATATAGTAGATAAAATATTTGTAGGACAAGGAGTAGAACCACTAGCAATTGCAGGTATATCGGTAGGTCTCCCTATAACTACCCTTATGATGGCCTTTGGTATGCTTATAGGTACAGGTGCAACATCACTAATCTCTATTAGGTTGGGAGAAAAAAAAGTAGAAGAAGCAGAGTTAATACTAGGAAATGCCATGATACTAGGTATAAGTACATATTTTACTATCTCGATTTTGGGACTTATATTTCTTGAACCTCTTCTTGCCTTTTTTGGTGCAAGTAGCGAAATAATGCCATATGGAAAGGAATATATGAGTATTATACTCTTTGGGGCTGTATTCCAAGGTATTGGATTTATCATGAATAATTTTATAAGAGCTGAAGGAAATCCTAAGATTGCTATGAAAACTATGTTAATTGGTGCAATACTAAATATTATATTAGATCCTATACTGATATTGAAATTTAATATGGGCATAAAGGGAGCTGCAATAGCCACTGTAATCTCTCAAATAATATCTGCAATATGGGTTCTAGGATATTTCTTTGGTGGAAAAAGCATGTTAAAAATCCATAGACAAAATCTCAGAATAAAGGTTCACATTTTACTAGATATAATTACAATAGGCTCTGCTCCCTTTGCAATGCAAGTCGCAACGAGCATATTAAATGTAATAATGCTAAATAGTCTAGGTAAATATGGGGGCGATCTAGCCATATCTGCTATAAGTGCTATCAACGGTATATCTATGTTAATTCTAATGCCTATATTTGGTATAAATCAAGGAGCTCAACCCATTATAGGATATAACTATGGGGCTAAAAAATTTGATAGGGTTAAAAAGACACTTAAATATGCCATATTTTCAGCCACTTGTATAGTAACTGGGGGCTTTATAATAACTCGATTATTTGCTCCTGAACTTATAGGGTTATTTGGCAAAAACAATCGCGAATTCATAGAGATAGGTACTGAGGGATTACATATATTTCTATTTATGCTCCCAATTATAGGTTTCCAAATTGTAAGTTCTAACTATTTCCAAGCAACTGGAAAACCAAAACAGGCTATGTTCTTGAGTTTATCTCGACAGGTACTTATACTAATACCTATGATACTTATACTTCCAAAATTCTTTGGTCTCAAGGGAGTTTGGATGGCTGCTCCCATCTCAGACCTGTTTGCCTCCATAATAACAGGGATATTTTTAATAAGAGACTTAAAAACTCTAAATTAATTTTAGGATCTTAATGTTTTACTCCAAAAAATCATTGAATTATAAATATTAGATAAGAGGAGAAAATATGAATACATTGCTCAGAGTATTATCTATTATCATCATTATAACAATAATAACATTATCTGTAACCAGTTGTGTTAATGCCGAATTAGAGTACAAAATACACGATGATGATATTATCATATTATATAATATAGCCATTGACGAAACAGCTTATGAAGAACAATATGATACTCAAATAAATAGGCTATTAAAATCTTTAGAATTTTATTGGAAAAAACAAGGATTTGACGTTTCCCAAAATTATTCTAAAGAAAATGACTCAAAGACGATACAAGGGAAAAAAATTATATCTTCAAGTAATGTAGATACATCATTTCTAACCCTTATAGATATATTGACAAATGAGAAACTATCTCCATTTGATAATATTGAATATACTAGAAAAAGCTTTTTTATATTCGATATAATAGATTTTAATGCAGATATCGATACACACGATATACTCGACTTTAATGCAGATAGTGGCTTACCAAAAGATATATTAAATAAAATGAATCTTGCAATAGATGACAGCTCTCTTTCTATTGCCTTTACCACATCACTTAAAGTTAAAGAATCCAACGCTAATGAAATTTTAGAAATTGATAGAGCCTATAAAAAATATATCTGGTATATAAAAAATGATAAATCTAATAATATTTCTATTTCATTCCATATAATAAATCATGTAGTATTAAAACTCATATGCGCCATAGTAGGGATAATATTGTCCTCTATTCTACTCGTAAGGCTAAACAAAAAACTCAATCAAACTCAATATGCACAGGATCGGAACTAAGCATAGAGCCATTTTCATATGTTACATATACCCTAAAATATTTATTTCCTTCTGCAATATAATCATCTAAACTCCAAATTCCATAGGAGGATTCTCGCGATATTTTCCCTATCTTTGCTACTTTGGGTTCTTCTGAACCCACTGTCTTTATGGGATAAAGTATATTGTTAATATGATCTATACCAACAAGTGTATATAGGGCATATTCATCATTATTACATTCCGTCCATTCAAATTGATAATAATCTCCCCATCTATCACTCACTTTTTTGTATGTTAGCTGAGGTCTAGATATAGCTTTGTGTTTTTTACCTTCATAGTCTGGATCAATAAAAGAATTGAAAAAAGTATCCAATCCCTCAATTTCATGAGGTAATGGAATTATATAATTTTCTTGAGGATAGACATTTATAGTGTTTTCATCAAAGTCAATATTCCAGCTATAGTCATATTCTTTCATACTATTTTGTAAAGCCGTCTCAACATCTACATATCTCTTTACTGTTTTATAGCATGAAGAACCCATTAACTGCAAATAATCTTCAGCAGCTATCTCATGTAAAAACCACATATGATTATTTCTATAATCCTGCCCTTCTTGAAATAATAGATCTGTCTTTACTTGTTTATATTCATAGAGCTCTCTTATTTCATAATATTTTTTCCAAAGACTATCAGAAAAGCTTTCAATATAGGGATTACCAAAATAGTGGAATGTATAATGGTGTCCATACTCATGGCTGAGTGTACGTGACATTTGAGATATATCATCAATCAAATCTCCATAGTATAGACATATCTCTCCTTTTTCTATAGGAATAAAGTTTTTTAGTTGTGCATCATATATTGGAGGAAATTTTATTATATATTCCAAATTTTCCTGTGTAGTACTATAAGAACCCCAGGCACCAGGTATATCAGATGGAGGGATATCGGGATATATATTTATTTTATCCAGATATTCTATCTCTATTCCATGTCTATTATTTAATAACTCCATATAGAGTTCATCTAGAGCCTTTCCAGTCCAATTTTTAGAATAGCTTACTATCTCAAAACCTTCATCTGTTTTCAATATATCTAAAGGTGTTTCCCCTATGTCTTCTGTATATTCTAGTACCGAGGAAGTGGACCTAATTCTAATATACTTAGAATTAGGATTATGCCAACTATATTCAGAATCTGCAACATATCTATCTGTATAGTTCACTATAATAATAACTGATATTACTGAACATGTGATAAGTATAAACAGCAATATATACTTAAAAATATATAATCTCTTAATAG
>CZCB01002072.1_pt1 | contig 43840 bp, 39 predicted proteins | sample 591991 | NCBI WGS metagenome assembly CZCB01 (sample SAMEA3556809, study PRJEB10932) | anaerobic digester metagenome
GCCAACAGCGAATCAGAAAGCTGCTGGGGTGAATTCTTTTCCTCCCTTAAAGAACGAGGACTGAAGAATGTTGATTTGGTAACCTCTGATGGCCATAAAGGGCTTGTTAATGCTGTTAAAAGACATTTTCAAGGAGCCGACCGGCAGCGATGCCAAAACCATTTTTCGAAGAACGTTTTGGATCATACACCGAAAACATTACAGCCTGAACTTAAGGAAGAGCTTTGCCGGCTTTATGAAGCCGTTGATCTTGAGAGTGCCCACAGCTTCAGTTATCCGGCTGATGGGTGCATTGCTAATAGAACAGGATGAAAGGCGGCAGACAGGGTACAAATACTTTGATATGCAGCTATATTACCAGATGCGGAAAGTGCATTCATGATAGCTGCAATCTTTTGCTTTTCCATTTGAAATAATATCAAAAAACCTCAACTCAATTAACATATCAACATAATATCTTATTTCTTTTTTGTCTGATTTGACTGGTAATAAATCGTATATTAGCCCTGCTTTCATCTGTCTCTTTTATTTATTATGCTGTTATTGCAGATAATTAGAAAACTTAATCTAAATCAAACATAACTAAAATATATAGAAAGTATGTGATTAACCAAAAGATTAATCGGTTCTCTCTTATATTGTTCACTGGTTGATTAATATATTAATCAGTGGTAAATATTAGAGAATTTGGGTTTTTATTGTGCAATTTTCATTGACATAACAAGTATAATGGTATATATTATAATTGTGAATAATGTCCAGAATATGCAAAACATAATTTACTAGTCTATTATGCAGATAATATTATTACGAGACAGTAATAAACCAATAAGTTAATCGCAATTTATATCTATTTTAATATACATGTTTATTATTCATGAAAATACAAGAGATGAGATCAAAAATTCGAAATTGACTTTTTTAAAGGTCTTTTAGATTTAAACTGTTAATAATCTTAAAGGACTCATTAATTCTGAGATTCTTAAGTATAGTTTATTAGCGGAATATCTTGCATTGCTTGCATATTCCGTTAAGTATATATAAAAATTAGAAAGAGGGGTGCTGAAAAATGCAAAAAAGAAAAGTATTGTCATTGCTGATTGCTGTCGTCATGATTATAGCTGTTTTGACAGCATGCTCAAAATCAGCAGAGAGTCCGACTCCGGCTCCGTCAGAGGAGCCAGCAGAGAGCCCTTCACAAGAGCCGGAAGAAAAGCCGGAAGAAGAGCCGGATGAAGAGCCTGCAACATCGGCAGAGCCGACAGAAATTGATTTCTGGACATTCCAGGAACTGCATGTTAAGTTCTATGAGAAGATGGCGGAAAAATGGAATGCTGAAAATCCGGATAAGCCCATTAAATTTGTTCCGACCGTCTATCCGTTTGATGACATGCACAACAAACTCCTAATTGCGCTGCAATCCGGCGTAGGAGCACCTGATCTCGTAGATATCGAGATTGGCAAGTATGCCAACTTCCTTAAGGGTGATATCCAGCTTGTTCCTCTCAATGATATCGTAGAGCCTGAGCTGGATAACATCGTTAAGGCAAGAGTAGACATCTATTCTAAGGACAACACCTACTACGGTATCTGCTTCCATGTAGGCGCAGCTGTAATGTACTACAATACCGAGCTTTGCGATCAGGCGGGCATTGACTGGGAGAACATCAAGACTTGGGACGAATATTATCAAGCCGGTAAGAAACTGAAGGAAGCACTGCCCGATAAATACTGGACTTCTGTAGAGTCCGGAGACATTTGGCATATGTGGCCGATGATCACCTCCCAGGGCGGAGATATGCTTGACAAGGACGGAAAACCCAGCATCAATTCTCCTCAGATGGCAAAAGCTCTTGAGTTCAACCGCAAGATGGTTGATGAAGGTATTGCTGTTGTAGCTCCCGGCAACTACCATCATTCAGAAGAATTCTATGCTATGATGAACGGCGGCGATATCGCTTCTATTTCAATGCCAATGTGGTATATGGACCGCTTCACCGATTATATGCCTGATCTTTCCGGAAAGATTGCTATAGCTCCCCTACCCGTTTGGGAAGCTGGCCAGCCGCGTTCAGTAGGTATGGGCGGTACCGGTACATCAATTACAAAACAGGCCGAGAATCTGGAACTTGTTAAGGAATTCCTGGCATTTGCCAAGCTGTCCAAGGAAGGCAACATTGAAGTATGGAATACACTGGGCTTTGACCCGATCCGTACGGAAGTATGGTCTCTGCCTGAAATGACAGAAGCTGAAAACAAGTTTACCGAGTACTATGTGAACAAGCCTTCTGATGTACTTAATCAAATCAAGGACGAGATTCTCTCCGTCAATGTTTCCGAAGCTCTTCCTGCTACACTCGATGTTATGAAAAACTCAGTACTTAACAGGGCTTATACTGAGAAGAATATCGATATTCCAAGCATGCTGAAAGAAGAACAGGATAAGATCAAATACTAGTTTTACTCCAATAAGATGTATTCCGAAAGCGCCGCAAAGAACGGCGCTTTCGGAATGTATAAAAATACTGCATAAATGAGGGGGCAAAACGAGTAATGAATTTTAAAAGATGGTTAAAGTCTGTACCGTATTCACAAAGAATTGCGCCCTATGTTTTTATTTCTCCGTTTATAATTATATTTCTATTGTTTTTCGTTTATCCGGCAATATCCACGGTCATAATGAGCTTTCAGGAAGTAGTTCCTGGCCATGTAACGTTTGTAGGGCTTGAGAACTTCAGAAATTTGTTTAACGCCGATTTTTATAAAGCTGTCAGCAACAGCCTGATATATACGGTTATTACAATTGCTGTACTTATACCACTTCCATTAGTATTGTCGGTTCTTTTGGACAGCAAAAAAATGGTTGGAAAGAACTTTTTCCGCGCAGTATTGTTTTTGCCGGCATTGGTATCTGTTGTTGTTGGAGGTTTTACCTTCAGATTGATTTTTGGTGAAATGCCTACTGCATTATTGAACAGTATCCTGGCTCTTTTCGGGGTACAGCCGGTTAAGTGGCTTGGCGGCCCTGCGCAATGGACGACATTTTTCGCACTGCTTACACTGTGTACCTGGCGTTGGCTGGGGGTAAACATCCTGTATTACTTATCCGGTTTGCAGAGTATACCGACAGAGCTTTACGAATCAGCTTATATTGATGGAGCCGGGGCATGGCAGAAGTTTAAATACATTACAATTCCACTTTTGAGGCCTGTAACCGTATACATTCTTACCATAAGTATTTATGGTGGATTGGCAATGTTTCTGGAGAGCTTTATGTTGTTTAACGGAAACCGCTCACCGGGCGGCGCAGGACTTACCATTATCGGATACCTGTATCGCCTTGGATGGGAGCAGGCAAATATCGGATATGGCTCTGCAATAGGTTTGATATTGCTGGTAATTACGCTTAGCATTAACTTCATCATGCTGAAGTACGCAGGCCTTTTTAAGAGAGGAGAGTAATATGATAGCAAGGAAAAAAAGTGTATTTTCGGGACAGTCAGCCATAATGCTCCTTTTGTTCATTGTAATGTCGATTATTACCCTCACGCCTTTTGCAAGCATTTTCTTAGCCTCTCTTCGGCCTGGAAAGGAAATCATGAGGCAAGGGCTGGGGCTTAATCTCGATACATCGGTTATGACCTTTAACAATTATATATATTTGTTCTCGGGAGAATCTGATTATTTCATATGGTATAAAAACAGTTTGTTAATAACAGCAGTGCAAACTGTACTGACACTGTTTGTCAGCTCTTTTGTAGGCTATGGATTTGCAATGTATGATTTTAAGTTCAAAAACTTTTTCTTTATGTGTGTATTGATTATCATGATGGTACCCATGGAAATCATCATGCTGCCGCTATTCCAGCTGATAATAAAGCTTAGATTGATTGACAGCATCTGGGGGGTTGTACTGCCATTTATCGCAGGACCAATGCCCATATTCTTCTTCCGTCAATATTTAAGCGGCTTGCCGAAGGACTATATAGATGCCGGCCGTGTAGACGGTTGTACAGAATATGGCATATTCTTCCGAATAATACTCCCATTGATGAAACCAGCTTTCGCGGCTATGGGAATCTTTATAGGCATGAACAGCTGGAACAACTTCCTGTGGCCGATGATCGTTTTGAACTCCAAAGAAAAACTGACATTACCAATAGGATTAAATGCATTAATCACGCCTTATGGAAATAATTACGACTTATTGATAGTCGGATCAGTATTCTCAGTAATTCCGGTAATAATCTTGTTCATGTTGTTCCAAAGATACTTTATAGCAGGAATGACAGCCGGTGGAATAAAAGGCTGATAGAAGGAGGCTTATATGATAATCTTTCCTATACCGGAAAATGTAGCTTTTTTTAAAGCTCTGGCAAGTCCAGTTCGTCTTGAAATTATACATCTGTTGGCTGAAGAGGACATGAACATAAAACAACTGGCAGAAAAAATTGGTATTAGCAGCTCTATAATTATGAAACATGTCCAGAAGCTTGTGGATGCCGGTCTGGTAACTACCAAGATGGTAAAAAGAAACGGCACCTTGAATAAAATGTGCACCCTGGTATTTGCTGAATACAGGGTTATGCTGGACTATTACCGCAGGCGCGGCTTACCCAAGGTGACTACCTATTCAATCCCTGTAGGGTCCTATTGCTTAATTGAGGGTACTCCGACATGCGGCCTTGCCACAGAAAGGGGCGTAATCGGTTCCCGTGATGATCCCCAGGTTTTTTGGGAAACAGAGCGCTTCAATGCACATCTTTTATGGTTTACGCAAGGATTTGTAGAATACAGGTTCCCAAATTACCTCTCATCACAGCAAAAGGTGCTGGAAGTTGAGATATCATTCGAGATTGCCTCGGAAGCTCCTGATTTTGCTGAAGACTGGCCGTCGGATATTACTTTCCACTTCAATGACACTAAGCTATTTACATGGACCTGCCCTGGAGACTTCGGGGTAAAACGTGGAAGACTTACGCCTGAATGGTGGTCATCCAACCAATATGGGTTACTGAAAACGGTTCATTTAACCCGGTATGGAGTATACATGGATGATCAGAAGGTATCGGATATAACGGTGGACGAGCTTACAAAGCATGATCAGCATTATTGGAGCATTAAATTTGAGGTTGAAAAGGATGCTAAAAATGTGGGAGGCTTAACCCTGTTCGGTAAAAAGTTTGGGAACCATGAGCAAGATATTGTAGTACGTACTTTTTTTGAAAAATCGGAGCAGTAGGAAGATAATGAATAATTTTGTAAATATGCAGACTAAGAAGCCTGATAAGATTCCTTTACGTCAACCGGCAATATGCTTCATAATGCTGCCGGGGATTCTGAAACCATAAGCTGAAAAGAAAAGCACAGAGCGGTACAACGATTAAGAGGCTTCATGGTAAAGTATATCAGGGATCCGCTCTTTATATTACATGTATGTTTTACCTCTTAAGTAAATAAACTTAAGAGGGTACTAATACTCATAAGTATCCATAAACGAATTTGCATACGCCTTGGCGCTTTCTATATCAGGTTGTAAGCAGCCGCACTGTTAACCTGAAATCCGTTTCCCGGTATCTAATACTTCAATAATATCATCAAGAGAAGGCAAGGCGGGAATGGCTCCTCTTTTTGCCGTAGCCAGCGAACCAGCAGCATTCGCAAAGTCCACCATTACTCTTATATCATCAACGGTATACTCATCAAAACTCTTCTGTTTTTCAATTACCTGGTATAGAATCCCGCCCATAAAAGCATCACCGGCACCTGTTGTATCGATAGTATTGACATCATATGCAGGCAGATGCCCGGTATTGTCTCCAAGCCTGTAAAAACAACCTTTAGCCCCTAATGTAATAAACATTAGTTTTTCACCATATTCATTGTATAATACCTTTGAGCCCTCTTCGATATCTTCGGTATCCGTTAAAAAATACAGCTCTTCCTCTGATATCTTTAATATATCAGCCAAACTCAAACCTATCTTAATCATTTCTTTTGCTGCATTTAAATCCGTCCACAGAGGCACTCTTAAGTTTGGATCAAAGGATACTATCAGTCCATTTTCCTTAGCGAATCCAGCAGATCTAATAGTGGCATCTCTAGAAGGCTGATGTGTCATGGAAACCGAACCAAAGTGGAATATCTTCGAATTTTTTATCATATCATAGTTTACTTCATCTGCCTCCAGCATTATGTCCGCCCCGGGTTTACGATAGAAACTGAAGCTTCTGTCTCCACTCTCATCCAGATGCACAAAAGCCAGGGTCGTATTAACATCCTGAGAAAATATCAAACCGTCGATATTCACATTTAAGCCTGCAAGTGTATCCTTCAAAAACATTCCAAACCGGTCATTACCCACTTTCCCTATGAATGCCGTCTTCTTCCCCAGTTTGGCCAAAGCGGCAGACACATTAGCCGGTGCGCCTCCGGGATTGCATTCAAACAAGAGATTTTCATTTTCCGATATCCCGGCAGGCGTAAAATCAATCAGCAGTTCTCCAAGCGAAACTAAATCATACATTATTAGTATCACATCCTTTATATAAATAATGCCTTAATCATCATTTTATACTGCTTCAATGGCTTCTGCACATAATCCATCGTTTCACCCGCAAGTTATTAAAAGTACCTAATTCAAAAATTCAAACAGGACAAGCCAGTCCGGAATTCCTTCCCGTAGTATTCCTGGTAAATTTACAAAACAGGGTTTGTGCATATTTCGCCCCGATTATGGCTTCACGCGCAAATTGCTAATGGCACAGCAGTGTTATCCGAAAGCAATTCCCTGTAATTGCTTTTATAAAATCACATCGAATTGAACTAACCTGTTTTTATCAAATTACAGCAGTATCTCTGTCAATCAATATGATGCCCGTAATTATTCAAATAAGTAATTCGATTAATGAAAGAATAATCCTTCCTGGCTATAATGATGTGCAAATATTATGATCCAGCTTAACCAAAAAAAGAAACAGACGATGCAGCCTCATATCTGCACCGTCTTATAAATGTCAATGCCTTCTTTAGGAGCAGAGATCTTCTAAACTGCTCCGATTAATGCTTAATAATCTTCATCAGCTCTGCTGTAACAATCCTGACAGTAGCTGTCGTATAGGTCGATACATTCATCACAGACATAGCTGTTGCATTCAGGGCACTGACCTACAGCATCTTCATCTGTCGGATAACCGCATACCGAACATCTTACTTTTGAATTCATCTCTTTTACCTCCTGTGGTAAGTTTTTTTATATATTTTTCCAAACTGGAGAAATAATATACCCCTTATTGCATGTTAATGCCATTATATACATTTGCATCAAGTTTATTCTGATCCAGCCCAATATGTATTCACCGCAAGTTCCCAATAAAAAAAGCATCCTTTCGGATGCCCGTAAACTATTTTTCCAAAAACTTTTCTATATTCTTGCTGAACCTGCCAAACTGTCTTATTATCATCCAATTCTGCTCTACCAATGTTGATTAGACTTGTTTTTTCCGCCAAAGATACCCATGATTCCTCCCCCGGTATTTTTCAGTATTATGCTATATACCGGCAAGGGTTTGCTGTAATAAAAGCTGTTTTTTATTCTCCTGATGCTGCGTCCTCCTCTTTTACTAATACGGCTTGATATATGCTATATTCATCATATGTCCCCACATATTGCCCCATAATATGAGTCGTTTTTATTTTATACCCTTCTCCCACTAAATCATTGACTCTCTGAACAAAATCATCAGCGTTCGACTCTTCTACAACTGCCAAATGTTGTTTCATTTGATACTCCTCCTTTCCCTGGATCATTTCTACAGATAGGTAAAAAATCCTCTAGTTATTATACGTCAATTCGTTACAAAAAAACAAGGACCCGGTTATACTGTTACAACCGAGCCCTTTATGGCGGAGAAGGAGGGATTTGAACCCTCGCGCCGGTTTCATCCGACCTACGCCCTTAGCAGGGGCGCCCCTTCGGCCAACTTGGGTACTTCTCCACATTCCTATGGCGGAGAGAGAGGGATTCGAACCCCCGGCACCTTGCGGTGTCACTGGTTTTCAAGACCAGCTCCTTAAACCACTCGGACATCTCTCCGTGCCCAATGTTCCGGATAAATATGCTGTATAATGCTCACTCTGAGCTATGCTAGTATAGTATAACAAAACAACCGAACAGTGTCAATAATGTTTTTCCGGGCCATTTTTCCCCGGTCCAGAGAAGTCAAACATATTAAGCAGTGTTTATCAAAGGTAAAAGTATTGAAAGGATTATTTAGAAATCCTTTCAATACCTCCCATATATGGAACCAATTTTTCCGGAATAACCACCGATCCGTCCTCTTGCTGGTAGTTCTCCAAAACAGCCGCCAATGTCCGGCCTACAGCCAGGCCCGATCCGTTCAGTGTATGGACAAATTCAGGTTTATCTTTAGCGCCCATACGGTACTTTATATCAGCCCTACGGGCCTGGAAATCTTCAAAATTGCTGCATGAAGAGATCTCCACATACCTGTTGTAGCTGGGCATCCAGACTTCGAGGTCATATTTTTTTGCCGCAGTAAAACCGAGATCGGCGGTACACATAAGCACCACCCGGTAAGGCAGCCCCAGAAGCCGGAGAATCTTTTCCGCATCAGCAACCAGCTTTTCCAGTTCATCATAGGAAGTCTCGGGTTTTACAAACTTCACCAGCTCTACCTTATCAAATTGATGCTGCCGTATAAGCCCCCGTGTGTCCCTTCCCGCTGCTCCCGCCTCAGAACGGAAACATCCGCTGTAAGCCACATATTTCAAGGGCAGCTTACTGCCGTCAAGAATCTCTTCCCTGTGCATATTGGTAACCGGCACTTCTGCTGTAGGGATAAGGAAGTATTCAGTCCCTTCAATTTTGAAGGCATCCTCTTCAAATTTTGGCAGCTGCCCGGTTCCTATCATGCTCCTGCGGTGAACCATGAACGGGGGCAATACTTCAACGTAGCCATGCTGAGTGGTATGCACATCCAGCATAAAACTTATCAAAGCCCTTTCCAAACGGGCTCCCAGGCCGCGGAAGAATGCGAACCGGGATCCGGTCACCTTTCCGGCCGTGCCGAAATCAAGTATGTTATGTTCTTCCCCGATATCCCAATGAGCTTTTGGCGTAAATGTAAATTCTTTTGGCTGTCCCCACCTCCGGACTTCAACATTCTGCTCCTCAGAATCACCTTCCGGCACAGAGTCATGGGGTATATTGGGAATTGAAAGCAGTATGTCATTTAACTGCTGTTCAAGATCCCTGATTTTATCATCGTACTCCTTAATAGTGTCGGATACCTGCTTCATCTCCTTTATGATATCATCCACATCTTTCTTTTCTTTCTTGAACCTGGCAATTTGCTGGCTTACAACGTTTCTCCTGTTCTTTAACTTCTCGACTTCTCCTATATAGGTCCTCCTCTGCGCATCCAGTTCCAAAAAATTATCCAGATCTACATCTTCTTTCCTTCTTGATAATTTTTCTCTCACAAGCTCTGGATTAGTCCGTATTAATCTGGGATCCAGCATAATAACACCTCCGATTTTTCTTAAGCAGATTTACTCCCCAAAAACAAAAATTCTCATCTCATTATCAGAGACGAGAACATTTTCCCGCGTTGCCACTCTGGTTGAGGAACACTCCTCCACCTCATTTGCCATATAACGGTTTGGCACCGGTAAAGCCTACTCCCAGTTCAGCTCACAGCTCCGGGGCGGATTGGGCGGTAAACCCCACCGGTTTACACCGGCCACCGGCTCTCTTAAGAAGGTTTTCCCGCTTACTATTCCCTTCATTGCTTTGTTTTTATTATAACCACATTTTTCAGTTTATGCAACTATTTTGCCAAATCTCCCGTATTAATATGAACAAAAACATTAACGGCAAGCATTTTTTCTGCTATATGCTGTTTGCCCATTATTATGGACGATAGGACACCCATGATCATACGATGGGACGAGTACAATAAAAAGCATAGACACCGAGGTGCCCAATTTACTGCTGACTAAGCAGGTAGCCCTTTTCTTCTAAAGCTCTCTCTACTTTATCCAATATTCCAGGTGTATCAGCCTCAACGGTGTGGAGATGTACTCCTTCTGTTAACGCACACAGCGGTTCGGCCTTTTCCCTTTTCATTATCTCAATAAAACTGCGAACATCGCTTGGAGATTTAATCATCAGCCGGGCCCTGAATTCACCGTACACCCTGTGTTCTACACTTACATCCAGCACGGTTCCGCCTAAATCCACTATTGTCATCAGCTCATCTTCTATACCGTCATCCTGGTGTTTGCATGCGATAACCCGTTGATAGCGCTTAGGATATATATTCTTCGAAAGCATATATCCCTGGGGCGTTGCAATTATATCATTCCCGGCCGCCCTGAGAATGGCTATATCCTGAACAATGACCTGCCTGCTTACGTCCAGCATTCCTGCTAAATAAGAGCCTGTTACCGGCTGTTTGTTTTCACTTATTATTTCAAGGATGGCCTGTCGTCTCTCGTCTGCCAGCATTTGTTTATCACCCTTTACAATACTACTGTTGTATTACAGATTATTATACACTTTATATGAATTAAATTCATCATCTCCAATTCTCTTTTGATGATTGGATAACGGGTCAAAACTGCAATGACTAAAAAATCTACAACGGTACAAACTACCGGTTAAAAGAAGTCTTAGCCCTTTAGGAGGTATGATGATGAAATCAATTCATAAACTGTCTCTTTTGATCTATGCCTTCATCTATATAATATTGGTTCAGAATATCAATTCCATAACTCCGGAGCCAAACCCGGTCAAGCTTATCCATGTTAAAGCGCCCGCCCATTCCAATGAAAAAGCTGTTATTGAACCAGGTTACATTGCCGAACCCCCAATCGATACAGATGATCATATGCGTCTTCATCTGGATGAGTTCCGAAACAACGCAAAAAAACTATGCAGCGCGTACCCCGATTCAGCTTTTACCTTTTTACCCACAACGAATAATATAGTTGCCCTGACCTTTGATGACGGTCCTGATCCCCACATAACTCCTAAAATTTTAGATATACTGGAAGAGTATAGTATTACAGCAGCATTTTTTGCAATTGGTGAAAATGTGCAAAAATATCCTGAAGTAGTAAAAAGAATTGTAAACAGCGGACATCAGCTTGCCAATCACAGCTGGAGCCATCAAAGGCCTACCTCAATTGCAGCATCGGATTTGATGGATGATGTAAAGAAAACCCAGAAAATACTGGAAGAGCAATATACATGTACCAGATTGTTTCGCCCGCCCTATGGCCTGGTTACCCCTGAACAGATGCAGCAGCTCACATTACATGGCTACAAAGCTGTCATATGGTCGGTTGATTCAATGGATTGGTATACCACCAACGCCCTGGAAATCCAAAAATGCGTCCTTGATAAAGTACACCCCGGCGCAATTATTTTAATGCACTGCGCCGGAAACCAACGCAACCGTCAGGCAACGATACAGGCACTCCCCGGAATTATACAGGATCTCAAAAAAAGAGGATACATGTTTGTCACACCGGATGAGATTCTTAATTCTTAATTTCCACCCCGCCAAACATGGCTATGCATTTTACTATAAGAATCTTTTCCTCCGCATCCGGCAAGGGTGTATAGTCAGTCTTATTGTCCCATCCTCCAAAAAGAGGCAGGCCCGAAATTTCAACCTTCCAGTGCCGGGGTACCTTAATGTCTATTCCTCCAAATATCGCCACCAGATCTATCCCGGCATTCCTGCCCTTTATTTCAGCTTTCCGGAGATCCAACTCCACACCCCCAAACAAAGCCACGGCGCTTCCGCCCTTAAAATCCTGAGACTGAAGGCGGGCATTAACTCCGGAAAAGGCAGCAAAGTAATCTACATTGTCCCGGCTGTCCACAGGTGAATTTGTTTTGAGTCCGTCAACCAGGACGAATAAACCAACAATAATCAATGCAGCAGGCCAAATATATGTGCTCCAATCTTCCGGCAAAACCCCGTGAATTATGCAGAGAATAAATCCTCCAATCAGAACAAGCAGCAAACCTCCTTTTGAAGCACCTTTTCCTTTTATTAACTGATAGAGTCCCAGAAGGATAATTAATAACGGCCACCATTCGCCAATGCTGATAATATCCATTTTATTCAGCAATAAACCCAGGCCAAGCAAAATAAAAAAGCTTCCTAGCATATACCTGCCCTTTATTGTTAACACCCCCCAAAAATTGTCTTTACCGGGTAGTTGGCTGTAAACAGCAACAAAATGCATTATCAGTTTATTCCAAATATTATCGATAGTCAATAGAAATAAACCGATTATTGGGTTATAATTTGAATAAATCTATTTGCGTATACTCCCCGTTAATCTAACTATAAACGCAATACCGGCTTTCTACCCCCGTGTTTAGGTAAAACTGCAAAAGTTACTCCCGCATCAGTGATTTTAGGGTAAATTTATTCTCCTAAAAGAGAAATTTTGCAAGTTTGGATTGTCAAAATTGTATTGAATTTATAATTTATTTGTGCTAATATTAAAATGGAGAAAAATTGTGATTGCTTTTTTTATATCTATAATTAAGAAGAAAGCGGGTACGGCAGCCTCTTGGTTTGTGACCGTTTGTACGTCTGTCTCATGCACGTGCCTGCATATTATATATGGCTTATATATAAATCCTTCTGTATAACAGTGGGAAATCAATATATATGAAACAGCAAAATTATAGAAAGGAGTTGTAAAATGACTCAGAATAAAAAATTGCAGGAATGGATAGACGAAATGGCAAAACTCTGCAAGCCGGATAAAATCTACTGGTGCGATGGTTCTGAAGAAGAAAACGAAAATCTCCTCCAGCAGATGGTTGCTTCCGGTGCAGCCACACCATTAAATCCGGAGAAACGTCCCGGCTGTTACCTTTTCAGGAGTCATCCTTCGGACGTTGCCCGCGTTGAAGAAAGAACATATATTTCTTCAAGGACAAAGGAAGAAGCCGGCCCAACCAATAACTGGATAGATCCTGATGAGCTCAAAAAAACTATGACAGCGTTATATGATGGTTGTATGAAAGGAAGAACCATGTACATCATACCATTTTCTATGGGGCCTATTGGTTCGCCGATTTCAAAAATTGGTGTGCAAATTACAGACAGTCCCTATGTTGTTGTTAATATGCGCATAATGACACGCATGGGCAAGCAAGTCCTGGATGCTTTGGGTGCGGATGGAGAATTTGTACCTTGCCTGCACTCAGTAGGCGCTCCTCTTGCTGAAGGAGAAAAAGATGTAGCATGGCCCTGTGCTCCTATGGAACAGAAATACATCAGCCACTTCCCTGAAGAAAGGGCTATCTGGTCATACGGTTCAGGCTATGGCGGTAACGCTCTCCTGGGCAAGAAGTGCTTTGCTCTTCGTATAGCTTCGGTTATGGCCCGTGATGAGGGATGGCTGGCCGAGCATATGCTCATCCTGGCCATTACCAATCCAAAAGGTGAGCGGAAATATATTGCAGCTGCTTTTCCAAGCGCCTGTGGAAAAACAAACCTGGCCATGATGGTTCCCACTATCCCCGGATGGAAGGTTGAAACCATTGGCGACGACATAGCATGGATGAAATTTGGTAAAGACGGAAGGCTGTACGCTATCAACCCCGAGGCCGGTTTCTTCGGAGTTGCACCCGGCACATCAATGGATTCCAACCCTAATGCTATGAAGACCATTAGTAAAAACACCATATTTACCAATGCCGCTTTAACCGACGATGGAGATATATGGTGGGAAGGCATAGGCTATGATGCTCCCGGACACCTTATTGACTGGAGAGGAAATGACTGGTATCCGGGTTCCGAAACCGCTGCCGCTCATCCAAATGCCCGTTTCACAGTACCTGCAAGACAGTGCCCGTCTATTGCTCCCGAATGGGAAGATCCGAACGGGGTGCCGATCTCAGCCTTTTTAGTAGGTGGACGCAGACCCACCACGGTACCATTGGTACATCAAAGCTTTGATTGGAATCACGGTGTGTTCATTGCTTCCATAATGGGATCTGAAATAACTGCAGCAGCAATATCCGATAATATTGGGAAAGTTCGCCGCGATCCCTTTGCAATGCTTCCTTTCTGCGGATATCATATATGCGATTATCTGCAGCACTGGATTAACACAGGAACAAAGACCGATCCCGAAAAACTTCCCAAGATCTTCTATGTCAACTGGTTCCGTAAAGATAAAGACGGCAACTGGTTGTGGCCGGGATTTGGTGAAAACAGCCGTGTGTTAAAATGGATTTTCGAAAGGGTATCAGGTGAAGGTAAGGCGGTCAAGACCCCCATCGGTTATATGCCTACACCGGATGCCATTGATACCACCGGGCTTGATGTAGACAGCAGCACCATGCAGGAGCTGTTAAGTGTCAACAGAGAAGACTGGTTGCGTGAAGTCGCTTCTATCCGTGAGTTCTATGCCTCATTTGGGGATAAGCTTCCCAAGGAACTGGCTAACCAGCTGGATGCCCTGGAAAAGAGGCTTCGCGACCAATAATTGAGTAGGATAATATAGTATAAAAATAATACCATTATAAAAGGAGCAGCTAACAAAAAAGCTGCTCCTTGTTTTTTGGCAAAGGCAAATAGCAGAAAGGTCTCATGGAATCCATCTCAATACCGGGTTCCTGGCAGCCCCCGCCTCATCCAGCCTCTTAACCGGTGTAACATGAGGCGCCTGCTTAACCCTGTCAGGTTCAACCTCAGCTTCCCTGGCAATTTGAATAAGTGCCTCAATAAAAGCATCGAGGGTTTCCCTGTTTTCAGTTTCTGTAGGCTCTATCATCAGGGCCTCTTTAACAATAAGCGGGAAATAAACCGTAGGCGGATGGAAACCAAAGTCCATCAGACGCTTTGCTATGTCCATGGCCGATACGCCTTTTTCCTTCTGCTTTTGTGCTGACAACACAAACTCATGCATGCAGGAGCGGTCGTACGGAAGCAAATAATATTCCTTAAGGCGCTGCATGATATAGTTAGCGTTTAGGACGGCAGTTTCAGCCACCTTTTTCAATCCCGCGGCACCCAGCGACATTATGTATGCGTAAGCTTTAACAACGACATTAAAGTTGCCGTAGAATGATTTAACCATACCGACAGAAAGGGGCCGGTCATAGTCCAAATAGTATTCTGCGTCCTTGAATTCCACCATCGGCATGGGCAAAAACGGTACCAGCTCTTTTTTCACGCCTACCGGTCCGGCTCCCGGTCCTCCGCCGCCATGGGGAGTACTGAAGGTTTTGTGGAGATTGAGATGAACCACGTCAAAACCCATATCCCCCGGCCGTGCGATTCCCAGTATAGCATTCATGTTGGCACCGTCGTAGTAAAGCAGGCCGCCTGCTTCATGGATAATACGTGATATCTGCAGTATATTCTTTTCAAAAAGCCCCAGTGTGTTGGGATTTGTCAGCATAAACCCGGCTGTTTCATCATCCACTGCCGCTTTCAGCGCTTCCAGATCAACCTCTCCCCTTTGGTCAGACTTTACCTCCACTATTTTAAAGCCTGCCATAGCGGCAGAAGCCGGGTTTGTCCCATGGGCTGAATCGGGAACAATGATCTTATTCCTCTTCGTATCGCCGCGGTGATGATGGTATGCCTTGATTATCATAAGCCCGGTCATCTCACCGTGAGCACCGGCAGCCGGCTGAAGGGAAAACCTGTCCATACCCGTGATCTCCGACAAAAAACTATCGGTTTTAAACATGAGCTCCAAGCATCCCTGCACCATATTTGCCGGCTGGAGAGGATGGACCTTCACAAACCCTTCATATTTGGCTATATCCTCGTTGACTTTAGGGTTATATTTCATGGTACATGATCCCAATGGATAAAAGCCTGAATCCACGCCATGGTTAAGACGGGAAAGGCATGTATAATGCCGTACAACATCCACTTCGCTGACTTCAGGTAGCAAGGCATCCTTGTCCCTTAAATACTCCTCAGGCACCATATCTTCCAGGTTTTGCGCAGGCACATCGCATTCGGGAAGGGAATATGCCTTACGTCCCGGTCTGCTCTTTTCAAAAATCAATGTTCTCTCTTTCACAGCTCTCCCACCTTCCCCGCCAGCATATCGATCTCATCTTTTGTCCTTTTTTCGGTTACGGCAACCAGCCAGCCATTCTTCAGTTCAGGATAATCCTGTTCCAAATCATATCCTCCAATAATCCCGCTTTCCAGCAGCTTCTTGTTTAACTCATCAACGGGAACAGGACTTTTTACCGCAAACTCGTCAAAAAACGGAGCTGAAAACAGGGCAGAACAGCCCCCTTGTGAGCTAAGCTTTTGATAAGCATAATGGGCTTTTTGCATTGACAACAGGGCAACCTTTTTGAGCCCCTCCCGCCCCATTACCGCCAGGTAAACCGTTGCTGCCAGGGCGTTCAATGCCTGATTTGTACAGATATTGGAAGTAGCTTTTTCTCTGCGTATGTGCTGTTCTCTGGTCTGAATAGTCAGTACAAAAGCCCTGCTTCCCGATGTATCTGCGGTTTGACCTACAATTCTTCCGGGCATCCTCCGCATCAGTTTCCGGGTGGTAGCCATAAATCCCAGGTATGGCCCGCCAAAGCTGAGAGGATTTCCAAGAGATTGCCCCTCTCCCACTGCAATATCAGCCCCTGCATCACCCGGAGGTTTAAGAACAGCAAGGGAGACAGGATTTACACTGGTTATAAATAAAGCGCCATGGGAATGGGATAATTCGGCTATTTCATCCAGGGGCTCAATGATTCCAAAGAAATTTGGATTCTGCACCACCACGGCAGCTACCTCTTTGGATATCATATGCTTCAGCTCTTCCATATCCAGCCTTCCATCATCATATCCTACCTCACACAGCTGTATGCCCCTGAAGGTACCGTAAGTATGTACCACTTGCCTGCTCTGGGGATGCACGCTTTTAGCGATCAATACCTTTTTCCTTCCCGTTGCCTGACAGGCCATGGAAACCGCCTCAGCCAGCGCCGAAGCTCCGTCGTACATAGATGCATTGGCCACCTCCATGCCGGTCAGCTCACATATCATGGTCTGATACTCAAAAATTGCCTGAAGGGTTCCCTGGCTGATCTCGGGCTGATAAGGAGTATACGCAGTATAGAATTCCTGACGGGAGAGAATATGTCCTGCCACGCTGGGAATATATCGATCATAGGCTCCAGCTCCCAGAAAGCATATGTAATCTTCCACCGTTTTATTCCTTGCGGCTATCTCCCGCATATGCCGTACCAGTTCCATTTCAGATAAGGGTTCAGGCAGATTGAGCTCACCTTTTATGCGTACCTCCCGGGGTATATCCTCAAACAGCCGATCTATACTTTCAAGGCCCAATTCATCAAGCATAGCCCTCTGATCATTGCCGGTACTTGGAACATACCGTCCCATACTTAAGCCTCCCCTTTGCAGTACTCTTCATATTCCCCGGTATCCATCAGGCTATCCAGTTCACCGGGGTCTTTCATTTCGATTACCATGATCCAGTTTTTATAAGGATCTTCGTTTATAAGCTCGGGAGAAACCTCAAGCTCGGCATTGACCTCAATAATTGTTCCGGAAACCGGTGAATAGATATCCGAAGCCGCCTTTACCGACTCCACTACGGCAGGTGCATCTCCGGCATTAACATCACTTCCCGGTTCAGGCAGGTCTACAAATACAATATCCCCCAGTGAATCCTGGGCATAGTCGGTAATCCCAACTGTTGCTTTGTTACCGTCCACTTTTACCCATTCATGATCTTTTGAATATTTTAGTCCATCTACAACCTTCATATACGGAATACCTCCTCTTTTTATATGGTTTATATACTAAAGCTTCATATTTATTGTTCCCTCAAAAATTTTTGTCTTAAGCATATATGATATCTTTCTTACTAATCCTATAGCTGAATAACGAAAAGCCACCTCATTTTTTATACCGCTTTACGTAGAAAGGCGTTTTAACCACCTTTGCTTTTAATAATTTATTACGCACAGAAATATCAACCAGGGTACCTTCCTCAGCAAACCTGGTATCCAGCAGTGCCAGGGCCAGGTTCTTTTTCAGAGTTGGGGAAAAATTTCCGGAAGTAACATGCCCTATTATTTTATCATCCGCCTTAACCTGGTAACCGTGCCTGGCTATTCCCCGATCCACCATTTCAAGGCCTGCCAGTTTTCTTTGAACCCCATCCCTGCTTTGTTTTATCAGGGCTTCACGCCCGATGAAACCGCCCTTATCCAGCTTGACAAACCTGTCGAGCCCCGCTTCCAAAGGCGAAATTTCACCGGAGAGTTCCTGGCCATACAGAGGCAGAGCAGCTTCAAACCGCAGGGTATCCCTTGCTCCCAGCCCTGCCGGAACAAGATTGTATTCTTTACCGGCTTCCATAATCTCATCCCAAAGCCGGGATACTGAATGGGCCGATACATACACTTCAAAACCATCTTCCCCGGTATAGCCGGTACGGGATATCAAACCGGGTATCCCTGCTATATTAACCTCATCTATAAATCTGAAGAATCTAAGCTGCTCAAGGGGAATATCAACAAGCTTCTGCAGGATATCCTGTGCTCTGGGACCCTGCAGCGCCAACAGGGCGTACTGCTCCGATACGTCATTTACTGCAACAGTTCCCTCCCGGTGGCTCTCCATCCACTCCAAATCCTTCTCCGTATTGGCTGCATTGACCACAATCAGGTATTTATCATCGTTCAGTTTATATATCAAAATGTCATCCACCGTTCCGCCATCAGGATAGCACATAAGAGTATAAAGAACCTGGGAGTCCTTCAGCCTTGATATGTCATTGGTAATTAGTCTCTGTATAAACTCCCCGGCAGCCTTTCCCTCAACCATAATTTCTCCCATATGAGATACATCAAACAGTCCTGCCTCAGAACGCACCGCCTGATGTTCCTGTATAATGCCTGAATACTGAAGAGGCATCATCCAGCCGCCAAAATCAATCATCTTTGCTCCCAGAGATACGTGTTTATCGTACAGCAGTGTCTTTTTCAACAGACATACCTCCCTCTCTGAACTTCATCTGCACAAAGGAATTTTTTTATTAGAGATTTCTCTTTTATTCGGTTCCGGCCCGCCGGAATATAAGTCAGGCTCCGAACTTTATTTATTCTATAAATTATGCCTGGGCTTATTAAAACAATAACAGAGGAAAATGACATAAGCCGTCGTCATTTCCTCTGTTTGATCACCTGATAGTCTCTGCCCTCAAAGGAGCCGTCTCTGCGGAACCAATATAAATACCGGCTTTTTAAGATTTTGCCCGAATACGGTTTTGTATATTATTTCAACACGGAACTTCTTTATCCGGCACCTCCCGTACTCGTCATCCATTCTATGATATGTTTTTTGATTGCGCAAGATATTACCATATCACAATTGCCTGCGCTTCTATTCAGCTGCCTGCTGTATAACAGCAGCAGGTCCGGTTAAGCCTTAAGTTTATTATACCAGCTGTTCATATTCCATGCAACCAAATTCGCTCGCATGTATTATCAGACAACCTTGCTTACTTTTCTGCCATCCAGGATCTGGGCGATACGTTCCTTTTCGGTAAGAATACGCTTTTCAGCAGGGTCATAGGCATACAGCGTACCGTTTACCATACGGGTTATAAGCCTGCCGCAGGCTGCCGGATTCCCTTTAAGATGAGGGGCATCAAGAATGCCTGTTTCAATGGCTTTGGCAATTGTATCTGGATCAGCCCAGGGATCACCTGACCCGGTATTTAAGTCCTTAATTGCATCAAGTATTACCATAGCATCATCAATAAGTTGATCTTTTCTGCGCAAAACCCTGCTGTCTCTTGTAATATCCACAACTCCCAGGAAGGTATTACGGATAACACCGCGGACTATCCTGCAGCTCTCGATTATATCCTCCGCCGTAGCTGCGTGATGCGCCTCACAAAAACCTACCACATGGTAAATATGAGGTTTTATGGCCAAAGCAAGATATGCCGAAGCTGCAAGCTGTCCCTTGGCCTGAGCCAGATCCCCCGGCAGGCTGCACAGGCCGGCTCTTGCCTGGCGGTACACATTAAAGTTTTCATCCTGAAGGGATTCTATCAATTCGATCTTAGCCAGCATTTTTGCCAGATCCATTTCAGGCGCTATGGCCGGAGGCACATTAAACATGTATTGGGCAATATAATCCTTAACTCCCATCTTCTTTGCGTTGTAAGCGGCAAGAAAAGCCGTAACAACACCTATGGCATCGTGAGCGTCCCTCAGGCTCCAGTGATGGGATTCGTTGACCTCCACCGGAATCCCCCGTTCACCGTGCCATTTCATGACCATCTGGTTTTCCCGGATGGAATCCCTTACAGCCCTGGGCCCTCTCCGGTCGAGAACATTATACCAGCACAGGGGCACTGCACACCAGGCATTTTTGATGGTGTCCTGAAGCAGCCGGGCAAAGTCAATAAGATTATTGGTACCGCTGTAACACCTCAGAAGCGGGTAATTACCCCTTTGGGCAGCATTGTACAATGCAGTAAAATCCTCTCTTGTACGTAAAGGAACGCCCCCCGCTCCGTCAAGCCTGGAATCCATTTTGTGCTGTTCAAAAAAGTGTTCCTGGGCGTTTTGATCCGGCGCAATTGAGATAACATCCAAAACTTTGCTTTCAGCAACCTTTTCTGCAGCTTTAATTGTTTCCTCCACAGAAGGCAGGCCAAGATGATGTCTTAGTATTGGATAGGGGTACTTGGAATTAATCCGGGAAATCAAATCCGCAGGATAATCCTCTGCTTTAAGCAGCACCCTACCTCTCAAAAATCCCAGGACTTCATCAACATCTTCATTCCCATCAAACACCTTATAAAATATTCCACTTTCCCGGGCTACCGCCGCAGTAGGCTGGGTGCCTCCAAAAAGCCATTTGATATCCTTCAAATCCGCCTGATGAATTTTTTCTCCCAGCTCTTTCAAAAGCTCTCTGAGAGGCTCAGGAGTCAGCCTATAGCTTACACCCACATAGTCAGGTTTTTCTGCCTTTACCGCTTCCATCAGCCGATCTATATCCACGGCTGCACCCAAAAACCTGGTGTTGTATCCTTCCTTCTCTGCCAGTGACAAGAAATTTATGGTTCCGGCTACATGAACACAATTACCAATAGTTGCTGCAATTATTTTTCTCATCCTACCATCACCTCCATTTGATCAGTACGGGAAATGCTTGCTCTTCCGGTTCTTGCCAACTGATGTATTTCCATAGGCGAGAGGCCTTTAATGCCAAGCTTTTCCACGTTTCTTCCTTCAGTCCAGAAATTACATCCCGTCATTATATTTGCAAGCTGGATTATGGTATTCATTACCGGTGTATCAATCCCCATATGGACAGCCAGCGATGCCATGGGAACCAGGCTGCAGGGAACATCTTCATAGATATAACGGGTGTCCAATCCCTTCGGAGCCGTGAGCCCCTTATAAGCCAGGTTATTCTGAATTGCCTGATATATTGAACTGCCCTTTGCGCCATATACCTCTTCCAGCCACTCCAGTGCTGATATGGCTTTAACTCCCACAGCCCTGGCCACTTTCATTCGTTCTTCGTCAAGTTTTTCCAGCATCCGTCCTACCGAAGGAGTAATCCCTTCAAGATAGTAGTCAAAGGGTTGCCCTCTCTCAATATGACTGCTGTTTAGAAGTGTCGGCGCAGGATGAAATATGGCGCCAAAGTTGTTCAGGCTGGTTTCCATCACATCCTTGGCCGGCACAAATTGAGGATAGGCTTCAGATAAAAAGTTTATCACTTTACGCGTATAGGCTGAGGGTATTGCTGCCAGCGCCACCTCCTTCTTTACACTGAAAATTCTGGCGCTTTGAGGTCCTGTAGCACGGCAGGCATAGATAAATGTTTGGGCTTCGGCTACAATAATCTCTCTTTCACAACCATATTTCCTTAATGTCCCATATACCTCCAGAGCTCCTCCCGTACGTCCGGGATTAAGCACTATGATCTGTCCATCCCTCAGATAAGGCTGCATTATCTTTGCCAGATGATAATGCCCTACAGCCGGTATCGTAACCATTATAATATCCGCATCCCGTATTGCTTCCCTGATATTGTCGGTCACAATATTAAGCAGTCCCGTACCTTCCACACAGCCGGTGAGTTCAATGCGCGGATCCTTCATTAGTAATTTTATTCTTTCTTTTGTTCTGTTATAAAGATTTACCTTAAATCCCTGCAAAGCCAGATAACCTGCCATAGCAATACCGCCGTTTCCTGCTCCAATAACTGCATAACATTTCTTCATACCTAAATCCCTCCTCTTCTATGTGCTTATATGTTAATAAATAATAATCGTTTCTGGTTAAATCTGGGAAAAATAAAAAGCCATGGAGATCCATAGCTTTTTTATACTGCCTGAATACAAAGGCAACACAACGCTATCAATCTCCTCTTGCCACGCTTACGAGGTTAGCTGACGGGTTCGGATTGAAGAGTGTAACCCTACCCCTCTGAACCAAAATACAATATGCATCCGGTTTCAGAGAGGATTCACCCCAATAAATGGTTCCCCCGCTTCTTCCTTTAGAAGAATTCAGCGTTCCAGATTGAAAGCAAACCATATTCAATTATTATTAGCCTTTTAAAAAAGGCCTTGCTGTATTATTTTAACATATTATTCCCATTAATGCCAGTGAAAAATAAAAAAATTGAGCTATTTATCCCTACAGATGCATTTTAACAAAAAATTATTACAGTGCAGCAAAGCCCGGCAATTGCATAAATCAAAGGCAGAGCTCTTTGAATAGCCTGTAATGTTGTGAAATGGATAATATGCTCTCATTATACGGTTTAATGTTTCATTATACTCACGATTTTGGGGCTCCATATTAACAGCCTGTTGAATGTAAGAGCGCCCTTCCGAATACCAGCCTTTCTTCCACAGTATAATCCCTGAAAGATAATACCACTGGGCTGTTTTAGCCTCGGAGTCCGATAATATTGTTTCGGCCTGTTCCAGCCGCCCAAGCTGAATAAGCCGGCGGATCTGCTGATAAGTATTTATCTCCCCGCTGCCTGTCTGCTCTCCAGACAATTCATCTCTTAACCCCGGGCTTTCATCCATATTCTTACCTATCAGCACCAAATAGGCTTGTTCTACCTCCTGCAGCTTTTGCTGCGCCACTTCTTGCAGGACAGTATCGGCAAATCTGTCTGAACGATACCTCTTTATCATTTCAGTATAAGCTTTTGTTATCTCCTGGGAAGAAGCTCCAGGGTTAACTCCCAATATTTTATACGGATCCATTTTAACCCCCATTAAAAATACCGAGTTTTTTATCGTTAACCTAAATGTCAAGGAGTGGATATCATCGCCGGTTCATATCAAGTATGATTTTGCATCAACGCCCAAACCGCAATACTCACCCCGGTATACGGTATTTATGTTTTCATCCGCCTTTTCCGCTTGTACGCCTGGTATCTTTTTCTTCCTTCGTCAAAGGTTTTCTTTTCTTCATCCGTTTCTAATATTAACCTGGGCACCTCCACCGGACGGCAGTTTTCATCCAAGGCAACCATGGTAAAAAATGCTTTTAACGCAACAACAGGCGGCCGATCCGAACTCAAATCCTCTGCCTCAACTTGCACCAATATCTCCATGGAACTTCTGCCCACAAACACAAGCTGTCCTTTGCAGGTTACCAGCTGGCCTACGATGACGGGCTGATAAAACTCCAGCTCATCAACCCTGGCCGTCACCACATTGGTTCTGCAGTGTTTCCGCGCAACTACGTAAGCAGTATTATCCATCATCTTCATAATCTCGCCGCCGTGTATGTTACCGGCCGGATTGGCCTGTTCGGGCAGCACAATCTGGGACATGATGGTTTTGGAATATGATACGGTTTTCGCTTCCATAAGATCACCCCTGGCTAATTCAACAAGGATTCCGGCGTATTCCCTATCAGCTTTGCTTAGTGAACATTATATCATATTCTTACCAATTCATCTTTAACTATATGGGACACCGGATCTTTTTTATTGTATAATCCCGTGAAATATAAACGGGAAACATCATTCACCCGGCAGGGCACAACTTTATTTGACAGGTAAGCATAGATAGAATCATACCAAACAGATTGACACGTCTTATATTTTAATGTATCTTTCTTATAAACAGAATATCCTTAAATCAAAAATGTCTTATAAAAATAATGTAAATTTTGAATATGGTTAATACAAAACAAAGGAGAAATTTATGATAAGGATAGAATGGCTTGAAGGTACTGATGATTTGACAGACGCCTACAGAGTACGTTTTCAGGTATTCGTAAAAGAGCAAAACGTTCCCGAACATATTGAAATAGACGACATAGACAGAATTGCTCAGCATATAGTTGCATACCGGAATAATGCTCCTATTGGCACGGGAAGATTGTTTGTGCAGGATGGCAGATATTATCTCGGCAGAATTGCAGTACTTCCAGAATACAGAAAACAAAATACAGGAGCTCTAATAGTCAAATCCTTGCTCAAAAAGGCTTTTGACAGCGGCGCCGATGAAGTGCATATACATGCACAGATTTCAGTCCGGGGTTTCTACGAAAAGTTGGGATTTATTCCATATGGAAAGCCCTTTTATGAGGCCGGTATTGAACACATAAGCATGGCAGCATATAAGCCGGATAATTAGATAATGAAAGATGTCAATGGCATTGCGTTGGCCTGCGAACCATTGACATCTTCCACAAAACTTCGTAGATCAAGTTGTTTTCACTTTAAACTAACAGGTCTCCTTAAAAAACCACCTTACCCCCTGAGGAGTATCCTCAAGGATAATACCCCGTTCTTTCAGTTCATCCCTTATTTGATCGGCCAATGCCCAGTTCTTTTCTTTACGCGCCTGCTGTCTCTTCTCTATCAGCATTTTTATCTCGTCATCAAGTTCCCTTCGCATAGTGTCCTTCCTTAAAATCCCAAGCACATCAGCCAATTCATCAAGTAATCCATAAGCCTGTTCAATCAGCTTTTTCGGAATTTTAGGAGAAACTACCGAGTTTAAGTCCCTTACCATATCAAAAACAGCAGCCAGGGCATCAGCGGTATTAATGTCGTCATCCATGGCATCCTCAAATTTCTTTTTATAACTCATTAAAGCATAAACAAAATCCTTTTCTTCAGCGGTTGGTTCTTTATCTTCAGCATTCTGCATCAGATGCAAAAGGTTGTTTTTGCAGTTATACAGCCTCTCCAGGGCACTTTTGGCCTGGTTGAGCAGCTCCGGGCTAAAGTTGATGGGATTACGGTAATGGGCTGAAAGCATAAAGAACCTCACTACCTCCGGGTCAAAATGCTGTAAGATTTCACGGACGGTAAAGAAATTGCCCAGGGATTTTGACATTTTTTCATTGTTAATATTGATATACCCATTATGCAGCCAATATCGGGCAAAAGGTTTGCCGGTAGCCCCTTCACTCTGGGCTATTTCATTTTCATGATGAGGAAATATGAGATCCTGTCCGCCTGAATGGATATCAATGGTCTCCCCCAGGTATTTAATTGCCATTACTGAGCATTCTATATGCCAGCCCGGCCTTCCTCTTCCCCAGGGACTGTCCCAGGCAGGTTCCCCGGGTTTTTGTGCCTTCCACAGCGCGAAATCCATTGGGTTTTTCTTGCCCTCCTCAACATCAACACGGGCACCTGCCTCCAGTTCCTCCAACCTCTGTCCGGACAGCTTCCCGTAGTCTTCTAAAACCGACGTATCGAAATAAACATCCCCTTGTGCCTCATACGCCATTCCTTTTTGAATAAGCTTCTGGATAAAGGCAATCATATCATCAATATGCTCGGTAGCCCGGGGATGGAAGGTCGCCCTTTTTATACCAAGGGCATCGGCGTCCCTAAAATATTCCTCTATAAACCGATCTCCCAATTCCTTTACAGTTATGCTTTCCTCATTTGCACGGTTTATCATCTTATCATCAATATCCGTGAAATTCTGTACAAAAATCACTTTATATCCTTTATACTCCATATACCTTCTAAGAGTATCAAATATGATAAAGGGACGCGCATTGCCTATATGGAAATAGTCGTACACCGTCGGGCCACAGGAGTAAATGCGCACTTCTCCCTCATTAAGAGGAACAAATTCCTCCTTTTGCCTGGTCAGTGTATTATAAAGTTTCATGGTTGCATTTTCCCTCCAGTTCCTTTATTCTTTCTTCCAGAGTTTGAATTCTCTGAATAATCTCTTTTATTTGATCAGTTATGGGATCCGGCAGCCGTACCTGATCCAGATCAATCTCATCTCTTACCGAAGCAACCCGCTTATTATCCTTCCTGACAATCTTTCCCGGCACACCTACCACAGTACAATTTGGCTCGACTTCTCTCAGTACCACTGCATTGGCTCCGATCTTCGAATTATCTCCCACCTTAAAGGGCCCTAAAATCTTTGCCCCGCTGCTAATTACCACATTATTTCCTATTGTAGGATGCCGCTTTCCCGTTTCTTTGCCGGTTCCGCCCAATGTTGCCCCCTGATAAATGGTGACATTGTTCCCAATCTCGGCAGTTTCACCTATTACAACCCCCATACCGTGGTCAATGAATAAGCCTTCACCGATCTTGGCAGCGGGATGTATCTCAATGCCGGTTATAAAACGGCTGAATTGGGAAATTAGCCGTGCCGTCAGCCTTAAACCCCTGTTATAAAACCAGTGTGCAAGCCTGTGCAGAATTACAGCATGGAATCCCGAATAGCACAGTATTACCTCCAGCTTATTCCTGGCTGCTGGATCCCGGTCAAGAACAGCCTGTATGTCTTTACGGATACGGTTAAACATAATTCTCTCCCCTGCCTATTAATAATAATCAAAAATAAAAAACCTTCGTCACTGCTGCCAGAGACGAAGGTTTCCGCGGTTCCACTCTGATTGGGCATTTAGATACAAATACCCCTCTCGGTACCTTAACGCGGTAAAACGGCACCCCCTACTTGCCTACGCTTTCAGGTGTGCAGCTTAAGGGTGCACTTCAGCATATCCTTTATCCAGGATAACTCTCAGCGCAGTCATTATCCCTCTCTGTGAATCTGATACGCTTACTCTTCCCTCTCATCGCCTTTATATAATATATACCCGTTTACTGTACGGTTAATCCATTATATTATATTCACTGCAGCTAAGTCAAGACACCCCATTTTGAAAGCTCATAATCATTATATAGTTTTGAATAATACTATCCCGCTCGCTGATGCTCAAGGCGAGCTCCATAGTATTATTCACACGGGCATCTTTGTCAGTCTTGTGAAAATCGTATAACTTGCTTTTACAGAATACTATTCCAATCACTGGAATTCAAGGCTAAGAACCTTCGAAAAGGCTGACAACCCATTTTAGAAAACCCTGTATAGCTTCCCATATGCGTTGAAGTATACCCTTATTTTCTTCAACGGTTTTACGTATGCTGTCCAGCCCTTCCGTTATCTTTTTCAATTGACTGGTTATTTTATCAATATCCAGATCCAACTGGCTGATCTTTTTCATAAGTTCAATAATTTGATTTATCTGTTCTTCTGTCAGCTGAATGTTAAGCTCTTTAGCAATCTCCAGGATAATCCTTTTGATGTCCTCAGGATTCTTAATACGCTCCCGTATTATTCTTTCCTTTATTTCCTTAATAAGCGCGGCTGCTTCATCTTTACCGATATCCTCGCCCAGCTCACCGGTTGTGACCAGTTCTTCATTTGCAATCTTTTTGGCTTCCTCGTCCAGCTCATCTCCTGAAATCTCCTCAAAAGCTTTCATTATACCGGTGAGAGCGGCTGTACCCGATACCGAAAATGGAGCCGCCGCTACAACACGGGCATTTTCAATCCCGGCCGTAGCCATGGCATTTGCGTACATCTCCTTGGTAACCCAGCTAATGTTATGGGTTTCCACCACCAGCCCTTCGCCTTCATCCAAGGGTGCAACATAAGCAGACGATATGGCTCTTGTCCCGATCTTGTCACTTGAAACCAAGCCTTCCAGGTAATCCCGCTCTTCCTGGTTGGTAACCTTTATAATCTTCACTTCATCGGCCTTTACATTGAACAATTTAAGCATCTGCTCCTGCTGCTGCTGGTTCAAATCAGCCCCCAGGCTTACCACCTCTTCAACCTGGGCTTGCACACACGTCCCGTACAAGGCAAATAAAACAGCAATACAAAGCCATACAGCTATCCATCTTTTCATTTTTACAACCTCCATTTCCCAGATATCATCCAATCCTCCATCCCGGCCTGCTACGTCTTATCCAACCCATATTCTCTCCCGGCAATTAAAGAATCAGGCATTTCCTTCACATCAACTACATATCACCGGATATAACACCATTACATGTTAGTATGTTTATGTATATTATACTAGTCTGAATTGAAAATAATGCAATGTCTGCACTACTTCAACAAAGCAACGGCATATGCAACCATGCCTTCCCCGGCGCCTGTAAATCCCAAGCCTTCAGTCGTTGTAGCCTTGATATTGATCCTGTCAATCTTAGTATCCAGTTCCAGAGCCATGTTTTCTTTCATTTCTTGAATATAGGGCGCTATTTTCGGCCTCTGGGCGACTATGGTGACATCTATATTCTCTACCTCAAACAAGGCTTTTTTCAGGGCCTGTCCGACATGCCGCAAAAGAACAAGGCTGGATATATCCTTGTAACTATCATCGGTATCGGGAAACATCCCGCCTATATCACCCATTCCGGCAGCGCCCAGCAAAGCATCAATCACAGCATGTACAAGAACATCAGCATCCGAATGTCCGTCAAGCCCTTTCTCAAAGGGTATGGAAACCCCGCCAAGTATTAGATTCCTGCCTTTCACCAAAGGATGCACATCATAACCAAAACCTACCCTCATATTATGCCTCCCGGATTATTTCATGAATTCCCGAACCAGAATGAGATCTTCACGGGTTGTAATTTTTATATTTGAGTAACATCCTTTCACCATTTTTACGGGACAGCCCAACCGTTCCACCAACACCGCATCATCGGTACCCCGGAAGCCATCCTGCACAGCCCTTTCATGAGCTTCTTTGATAAGTCCGTATTTAAATGCCTGGGGTGTTTGCACTACCCAAAACTCCTCCCTTTGAGGGGTAGATACAACAAATCCGTCATCATTCACTCTTTTAAGCGTCTCCTTAACCGGCACTCCAACTACAGCAGCTCCGTAAATGGATGCAGCATCAATGCTGTGTTGAATCATGGTTCCGGTAACCAACGGCCTCACTCCATCGTGGATCACTACTATATCGGAGGCATCGGCCGCAACGGCCGTCAGTCCGTTGTATACTGAGCGTTGACGCTCCATTCCTCCTTCTACAACCGCTATCGGCTTTTTGTAAGCGTAACGCTCTACAATGTTTTTTTGTACATATTCAATATCCCGGGATGCTGCCACCAGTACTATCGCCTCAACAACCGGATGCTCATCAAAAACTGAAAGGGTATGAGCAACTATCGGTTTGTTTTTGAGCATCATAAACTGTTTGCTAATATCAGCAGCCATTCGTTTCCCCTGCCCTGCTGCAACAACAACAGCGTAAACCTTCCCTTTCATATTTATCCCATTCGTTCCTCTCTTATATTTGTACATTCTTCCAGTACAGTATACAAAAAAAAATAACGGATTACAATCCGTTATTTAAATCTATTATTTAACCCACTTTATCCATCGTTTTGGGTTTTGCAAAAATCATTCTCCCGGCAGCCGTTTGAAGCACGCTGGTTACCAGTACTCCTATTGTTTCGCCAACATGCTTTTTGCCGCCGTCAACAACAATCATGGTGCCGTCATCCAAATAGGCAACACCCTGTCCCGTTTCCTTGCCATCCTTAATGATTTGAACCTCCATCTCCTCGCCCGGCAGAACAACAGGTTTAACGGCATTTGCCAGCTCATTGATGTTAAGTACGGCTACCCTCTGAACTTCAGCAACTTTGTTCAAATTATAATCATTTGTAATAACTTTACCATTTAGGTTTTGAGCCGTCTTCAGCAGTTTACTGTCAACTTCCGTTATTCCGTTAATATCATTTTCGTAGATCACTACGGGAATATCCAGCTCCTTCTGAATACGGTTCAGTATATCCAGCCCCCGACGCCCTCTGTTTCGTTTTAAAATATCGGATGAGTCAGCAATGTGTCTCAGCTCTTCCAACACAAAGTCCGGTATAATCAAAGGGCCTTCAATAAATCCCGTCTTGCAGATATCAAAAATTCTGCCATCTATTATAACGCTGGTATCCAATATCTTTGGCTGGCTTCTGTATTCCTCGGCGGTGGCCTTATCCTTATGGGATTTCCTGAATGAAACCAGCCTGTTAAACTCTTCTCTTCTTTTTACGGCAATACTGATGCCTAAGTAACCCAATAGCATGTAAATAAGTGTTGTCAATAATATAGAAACCCAGGAAGGTGTAATCTGATTGATAGGCGAGCTGATAAGGTAAGCTATAAGAAGACCTACAATCAGACCTAATGCACCAAATACCATATCATTTATAGGAATCTCCTGGAGCTTCAATTCTATTTGAGTGGTCAGCATAACCGTCAAGGTCATTAACCTTTTTGATGAAATAAAAAGAATAACTGCAAAAATAATACCACACGTTATATAAATAATAAGATCCTGATATACAGGTATAAGAACAATACTGTTGTATTTCAAAACCGATGATATCCACCAGGCAACCCCGGATCCTATAACCAGTCCAAGCGCTGTTAACAAGCCTCTGATTATTTTTAGCAAGCTCGTTTCACCTCCTTATTTTAATATAACATTCAGGTAGAATAACCGCTCCTGCTAATGATTGCATTTGGAAAACCATTACTTTTATTATTAACATTATACCAGACTTTTATAATTAACCAAAATCCATTTATAAATACTTATCATTGAGAAATCTATTATTGATCAGTTTGTATTTGCACTTTTATGAAATGTCTGATTATCTGTTCGGCAGGAATACCAACAACTCCTCCCCGGTCATATACAATAATAACTGCAATTATAACCAACTGGTCTCCATCTTATCCAAGATGGAGACTCGCTGTAACCAATAATATTATATTATACAAAATAGAAACCTTTGGTTTCGCACCAACAATGCCCCTGTGATCGCCCGCATAAAGCAGTCTGAAAACATAAGGAGTTCTAAGCGTTATTTCTCTCCGAGATTCTATCGACCATGGCTTTTATTTCCTCTTGTGCTGCATCTTTTGACAATGCCAATTCACTGATTAAGATCTGTCTCGCGCTATTGAGCATTTTTCTTTCAGCATTTGATAAACCTCTGTCCTTATCTCTTAACATAAGATTCCGTACAACAGCAGCTACCTCATATATATTCCCAGTTTTTATCTTATTCATATTCAGGCGATAACGCTTACTCCAGTTAGCAGGCATTTTCGTCTGATCTCCGCTCAATATATCTATAACTTTGTCTACCTCATCCTTTGAAATAACCTGCCGTAATCCGATCTGTTCCACATTCTGGGTGGGGACCATTACCTTTACTCCTCCCAAGGTAAAGTTCAAAACGTAATACTCCTGTTTCTTGCCTAATATTTCTTTTTCTTCAATGCTTTCAACTATTCCTGCTCCATGCATCGGATAAACTACTTTATCGCCCACCTGGAATTCCACGGGAATGCCTCCTCTTACATTAATCTGCACTATTTACTATACCACAAATTCCCGACTATGTCAATAAAACTGATATTTTAACATACGTATAATCGCTTTGTCAATATAAAAAATTACTTTTGTACACATATGTTGGGGCAGAATAATATTTTTTACTCTTACTATTCTCAATAATATTATTACCAATGAGCGTTGTATGAATAATACTGTGGAGCTCACTTTGCCAAAAGGCTTGGAACCTGTCAGCGAAGTGGAGGAAAGCCGGAACCGGTCTAACGCGCCAGCGAGTTTTGGAGAAGGCCCGGAACAAGTGATACAGGTTCTTAGCCTTGAGCTCCGGCGGGCGGAATAGTATTATTCAAATTCATATTATATGCCTGCTTACAGGTAAATAATTGACAAAACAAATCAAGCACCGATATAATAGGATCAAGATAATTCAGGGGAGATGATATGCAATGCAGGATATTCTATACGAAAATTTCCAGAATATGGTTGCCGATTTATTATCCCGTCATAAAAGCATATTAGATATAATGACCAAGCTTGAAGAATCCAATGCCAGAGTCAATCGTTCAGTAGCCAAAGCTGTTACAAGCTGCGGCTGCATACAACTGGAGGCACAGAAACAGAAAATCCCGACAGACGCTTCAATTGAGCAAATCAAAGAATTCATGGACGATCACATAAGGGGAAAACTATGTGAGAAGTGTCGCGACATCATTGAAAAAGAACTTGGCAATCACATGTTTTACATAGCCAGTCTTGCTAATGCCTTAGACATAAGCCTTTATGATGTAATTGTAAAGGAAGAAAAAAGTTTATCAGCCCTGGGGAAATTTCACCTGAAATAGCAGCTGTTCAAATACCCAGGATAACCTCCAATGCTTGCGATATGTTATCCACTCCGATAATATCTACTCCATGATGAGATGTAATGCCTTTAATATTGTCCCGGGGTATGATACATTGTTGGAACCCAAGTTTTGAAGCTTCATGTATTCTCTTTTCAATATTTGCTATACCCCTTACTTCTCCTGTAAGCCCTACTTCACCCATCACCACCAGTTTAGGACTTACGGGGATGCCCCTGAAACTGGATGCAATAGCTGTGATAACAGCCAGATCAGCAGCAGGTTCCTCAACTCTCAGCCCCCCGGCTATATTTACATAGGCATCCTGGTTGTACAGCTGCATTCCAACCCTCTTTTCCAGGACAGCCATCAACAAAACAACCCTGTTGTAATCAATGCCGGTGGACATGCGCCGGGCCATACCAAAAGCCGTGGTACTTACCAGGGCTTGCACTTCTACCAGCACCGGCCTTGTACCTTCCATACTGCATAATACCACTGAGCCGGGTACACCATGGGTACGCTCTGATATCAACAGCTCAGAAGGGTTTTGTATTTGTACAAGGCCTCTGTCTCTCATTTCAAAAATCCCTATCTCGTTGGTGGAACCAAATCGGTTCTTAACTCCGCGTAAAATGCGATAACTGTGATGTTGATCCCCTTCAAAATACAGTACGGCATCCACCATATGTTCCAATACCCTGGGACCTGCAATAGACCCCTCTTTAGTAACATGTCCTACAATAAATGTTGTTATTCCCTGGCTTTTAGCCAATCTCATGAACATCGCGGTGGTTTCTCTGACCTGAGTCACACTCCCGGGAGCCGAGGATAACTGGGGAGAATATACCGTTTGAATGGAATCAATGACCAAAAATACAGGCTGGAGATTCTGAACATGCGACATTATAATATCCACATTGGTTTCAGAAACAAGATACAGCTCATCAGACAGCACCCCCAGGCGATCAGCCCGCATCTTAATTTGCCTGACTGATTCTTCGCCCGAAACGTACAGCACCTTTCCATATCGCTGTGAAAGTACATAACACACCTGAAGGAGAAGAGTGGATTTGCCAATTCCCGGGTCACCGCCAATCAAAATCAGGGATCCCTTCACGGCACCGCCACCCAGGACCCGGTCCAGCTCGTCCATATTTGTAACATACCTTTCATCCTGCTCAACAGAAATTTGAGCAAGGGATTCAGGACGGGAATAGCTCACAACTCCCGTTTGCAAATCCCGGTGTCCTTTAATCTCCAATTCTTCAACAAATGTATTCCACTCTCCGCAGGAAGGGCATTTTCCCATCCACTTGGGCGATTCATATCCGCACTCCTGGCATACAAACGCCTTTCTTGGCTTAGCCATGTTTTTTCCATCCCTTCAACCAGCTAAGGCTGTTCAACTATGCTCACATATACTATATCCCCTTCTTGACCAGGGTTGTCAGCATTACACCATACCACTGCATTGCCTATAACACATGATTTGGAAAGCATTCCCTTCTGTCCCGGTCCGGTAAGCCTTGCGTAGCAGTCATTTTCCCAGAAATACAGCATTACGGCATCATTCTGAGTGTATACTATAAACTTGTCTCCTACGCCAAACAGCCTCCCAACATTTTCGGCTACCGCTGTTATGGTCTTTCCGTCATCCCTGGTCATCATAAGCTTTGCCTTGGATGGATCCAAATTATCCAGCCAGGCTATGACTTCTCCGTTGGTTTGAGGGTATATAGCAAACCCATTGGGATCTATTATTACCGGTTGTATAACATCATCATTATCCTGGTCCCCTTGCACCGGTTCATCCTGATTATTTTCAGAGTTTTCGCCGGTTTCCATCTCACCGCTATCCTCACCCAGGTCATCCGCTTCATTGCCTGATGCCGTTTCATCCGGAGGCTCCGGCTCATCAGGCTCATTTGACAATTCCTGTTGTTCCTCTTCATTCACATTAAAAAACAGAGCTTCTTCCAGGTTCAATTTCTTTATAATACTTTGTTCAGGATTCCGGGGATGAGGATATACCCATACCAGCACGTTATTACGTAAGGCCGGAGGACAGGTGCCGTATGTTGGATTGTTAAAACTCTCCAGGCTCACCGGTTCACCGGATTCAAAGTTAAACAGATATAACCGGTCTTCCTCCTCATTCTTTTGCTCCACCCATACAAGATTATCGCCATCCAGAACCAGCTGCGGCTTGTTGAGATCGCATCTCTTGACCTGGAATATCTCCTCCGTCCTTCTGTTTTGTGCGTATATATTATTGGTACCGCTTTGATTGGTATCCAGCCATACTATCCACTTATCATTGAATCTGCCTTCATAGATCTCACCATACTTAATCTCTGTTTCACAGATTGCCTTCTCTTCCCCGGTATCAAGATTGTAGATAAACAATTTTGTAAACACGGGCTCATCAATGGACCGTGTACTGCCGGCTGAATACAAAACTTCCCTTCCAAATGCCACCGGCTCATTTATGCGTATCATTGATGGCTTCAATTCTATTTCACCGCCCGATATATCTATCACGGTTATCTGTTTTGGCTGCTGTTCAGGCTCTTCCTTTTCAACCGGCAGCCGGGGAAGTTCAACCGGTGTATCATCTGCCTCAGCTTCGATATCTCCCCGGGGTTCGCTGTCACGGGATATAAGTTTCGGCAGGGACAATCCAAGAGCAATAAATATCAGGCACAGACACCCAATCAGTACAATACGGTTTAGCCTGTTTCTTCTCCTGAATGAATGCCACGACCTGTTGACGAGGATATATATACTGTTTGCAGGTTTTAAAGGCCTTAGCCCCGAACCCCTGGATCTATTCATAATTTTGCCGCTCCAGCTTCGTAATGTACCGGTCTCCGGTTTTGAATTATGCATCAGTTTGTTTGTCAGGTTTTTAATTTTCATAAATACATTTCTGAAAAACATAATTAACTCCCTCTTAAAGAATATGAACATTTGCATATTTTCTATTTTTTAAATTCCCATACTGTCGTTTTTTGATACCCTTTTAAGATTCAGCGACAGGAAAAACAGAACGGATATTGCAATACTGATACAAAAACCTATTAAGTACAGGGTCTTTAACCCATAATTATCAATCATCCAGCCTCCTCCGTAGCTTCCCACAATACCGCTCACGCCGAAATACATTGAAGTCGCAAAGGTCTGAGCCGTGGCTTTAAGCTCCTCCGGCGCCATTTCATCAATATAATATACTGTACCGTTCATAAACAGCGCAAAAGAAGGCCCTTGCAGAAGCTGTATCAAAATGACCTGAATCGGGCTGGATGCAATAAGGTATAAAACCTGACGCAGAATATAGAAAATACTGGAAAACAATATCATGTTTACAGGTTTGTACTTCTTTATAAGCACCCGTGAGTACAGGAAGGTGGGAATCTCGCTTATAGCCATTATAGTGTATATCAAGCCCAGATCTCCATCGGTGCCCCCAACCGATTTCATCAGGTTTGGCAGAAAAGTAAAAGCACTCCTGTGAGGAATGGTAAGAATTATGGCAAAAATCAAAAAGTATATATACTGACGATTATTAAACAGCTTTTTAAGATTCAAACGTCCCGCATTCTCCGCTGCCGCAGGCCTGTCAATTTTAATCCTGGTACACGCAAAAGCAGCCAAACAACCCATTGCGAATAAAAAAGGAAACAACACATTGGTAGTTGAAAATTTGTCAATCATTTTTCCGCATATGTAGACATTAATAGCAAAACCTACTGCTCCCCATACCCTGATGTTCCCATATGACACATTTCCTTCATCCTTTATTCCCTGAATAACCCAGCTATCCAACAGAGGCGCAAGGGGAGATTCAAAAAAAGTAACCAAAGCTAATACCAAACCGGCAAATACAGCCGATGCAATATATGGAACGGGCTGTATCAGTACTATAGCGATGAGCAGATTAATAATAAATATTTTTTTTACAGATCGCATTCTGTCGCTTATCATACCCCAGAACGGTTGGGCAAATACAACGATCATGGAATTGATAGCCATTATGGTTCCAATAACGGTATTGCTGAAGCCTTTTTCCTGCAAAATAACTACACCAAAAGGATAGTAAGCAGCAAAGGTTCCCCAGAACAAAAGTACTAAAAACGAAAAATACAGCTGCCTTTTATTTATACCAGAAATTTTGGCCTTTATCTTATTCATTAAAAAACCTCGTTTCGTGAAGCATTAACCGATGATATGAATCAAGTATCCGATAAGTTATAAAGCAAAACTAAGCAAATCTACATATGAATAATTATAACACCGATTCACGAAAAATCAATATCAGCCGCTATACCCCAATAAACATAAAGGGCCAGGTTTGACTCCTGACCCTTTATGTTTATTTATATTTTTTATCCCACTGCCACCTGTTTTCTGAACACCAGTTTGCCATCTTCCACATCTACAACTACCTTGTCGCCCATTTTAATGCGCCCGGCAAGAATCTCCTCAGACAGATTGTCTTCAAGCGTCTTTTGTATAACCCTTCTAAGAGGCCTTGCACCGTAAACCGGATCAAACCCCTCTTTAATCATCAATTCTTTAGCTGCTTTCGTTACCTCCAGGAAAATATCCTTTTCCTGCAAACGCCGGGCTACATTCTTTAACATCAGCGAAGCAATCTGACTGAGATGAACATCTTCCAAGGCATGGAATACTATAATCTCGTCCAGCCGGTTCAAAAACTCCGGCCTGAATACTCTGCGCAGCTCTTCCATAATATTATCCTTCATCTTCTCATATTCACTTGCAGCCATATCATCTGCCGTTGTAAACCCCAGGGTTTTCTGCTTTCTGATGGTATGAGCTCCCACATTGGATGTCATTACTATAACCGTGTTTTTGAAATCAACCGTCCTGCCTTTACCATCGGTAAGCCTGCCATCTTCAAGAATCTGAAGTAATACATTGAAGACATCCTGATGAGCCTTTTCAATTTCATCCAGAAGAATAACGGTATAAGGCCTTCTTCTCACTCTCTCTGTCAATTGTCCGCCTTCTTCGTAGCCAACATAGCCGGGAGGCGCCCCAATAAGCCTGGAAACGGTATGCCTCTCGGAATATTCGGACATATCAATACGGACCATAGCATCCTCATCGCCAAACAGAGCCTCAGCCAGAGCCCTGCACAGTTCGGTCTTTCCAACGCCGGTTGGCCCCAGGAACATAAACGACCCAATAGGACGTTTGGGATCTTTCAGGCCGGCCCTGGCTCTTCTTATTGAACTGGATACGGCACGTACAGCCTCGTCCTGTCCTATCACACGTCCATGCAGGATCTCCTCCATCTTAAGAAGCCGCTCGGATTCTTCCTCCTCCAGTTTCTTTACCGGTATACCGGTCCAGCTTGATACAATATGAGCAATATGTTCTTCTGTAACACATCCTTTATTGGTGGTATTCTCGGTTTTCCACCTGTCCTTCTCCTTCTCAATCTGATCCCTGATACTCTGTTCCTGATCGCGAATTTTGGCTGCCTTTTCAAAATTCTGATTCATTACAGCCTCTTCTTTTTCCTTCTTTAAGGCTTCCAGCTTTTCTTCCAGCTCCTTTAAATCAGCCGGTGGTGTAAATGCTTGTAAGCGTACCCTGGATGCTGCTTCATCTATCAAATCTATGGCTTTATCAGGAAGATACCTGTCAGTTATATACCTGGCTGATAACTCAACTGCACTTTTTATTGCTTCATCGGTAATCCTCACCTTATGATGAGCTTCATATTTATCCCTGAGCCCAAACAATATCTCAACGGCCTCCTCCTTGGTAGGCTCTCCCACCATTACAGGCTGGAAACGCCGTTCCAAAGCCGGATCTTTTTCTACATGTTTTCTGTATTCATCCAGTGTGGTAGCTCCAATAGTCTGGATCTCTCCACGGGAAAGAGCGGGTTTAAGAATATTCGATGCATCAATAGCGCCCTCAGCAGCGCCAGCACCAATTATAGTGTGCATCTCATCAATAAAAAGAATTACATTATTGGCCTTTTTTATTTCATCCATTACGGTTTTTATCCGTTCTTCAAACTCTCCCCTGTATTTTGTACCGGCTATCATAGCTGATAAATCCAGAGTAACTACCCTCTTATCTCTTAACAGTTCAGGAATACTCCCTTCAACAATCTTCTGGGCCAGCCCTTCAGCAATTGCTGTTTTACCTACTCCGGGCTCTCCAATTAAAACCGGATTGTTTTTAGTTCTTCTTGCCAAAATTTGAAGTACCCGTTCTATCTCGTTTTCTCTTCCTACCACCGGATCCAGATTGCCTTCCCGGGCCAACTCGGTCAGATCACGGCCAAACTGATCCAGTGTAGGAGTATCAGTCTTTCTCCGTTTTTCAGTTCCGCGGGGTTGGCTGTCCTCCTCTTTTAAAGCCTTAATCAACTGTTCTCTGACATTTTGGAGGTCTATTCCAAGATCTTTAATAATCCGTGCAGCTACTCCTTCTCCTTCCCTGATTAGCGCCAGCAATAAATGCTCGGTTCCTATATAATTATGCCCTAAGTTCCGGGCTTCATAAAAGCTGAGTTCCATAATCCGTTTAGTACGGGGCGTGTACCCAAAGCCCTCGCTGAAATTATAGTTCCCTCGGCCAACTAAGGATTCCACCTGACTTCTTATATTTGCAACATCAGCACCCAGCTGTTTTAGCACCTGGGAAGCAATGCCTTCCTCTTCACGTACAAGACCCAGCAAAAGGTGTTCAGTCCCCACATAATTGTGTCCTAAAGCTCGTGCTTCCTCCTGCGCGTATACCAATGCCCGTTGAGCTCTTTCCGTAAATCTACCAAAAAACGCCATTTGTCTACCCTCCATTTCCTTTGATTTATAGAATCTCGCTATAGTACGGTCTGCTTATCTAATCACACAAAATTCCATAAATTTTACGATACATAAATTTAGCATATCTATAAATAATCTTTAGGTTAGCTGCAATATGCTCATATTATTATATGCAAACTGGTGCTAAACAATCTTTCTTAATTCATTTCTAACCCTTTCAGCCCTGATTGAATCCAGATCTTCATCCAGTTTTCCAATATGAGCCTGCAGGTGAGCCGGCTGACATTTAACCATCAACTCATTGAGCATCCTGCTATTTATACCGTCAATAATACCCATATCAGCTCCCAAACGTATCTGTGACAGCAAGGACATAAATTCCTTCAAACTTAGTTTTCTTGCATGGGTCAATATGCCCAGTGCACGCCATATGCGGTCTTCAAATTGAAGCCTGTTGGATTGGAGCAAAGCTTCCCTGGCTCTTTTTTCATTCTCCATTATCTGACGAACTGCAATATTAATATTGCTGATAATTTCCTCTTCTGACGGACCCAGGGTAATCTGGTTGGATATCTGATATATATCTCCGGTTGCCTCACTGCCCTCTCCATAAAGCCCACGAGCCGTCAGGCCCACCTTGGAGATGGTTTGCAATATGGTATTGATATAGTTTGTAGCTACAAGCCCCGGCAGATGCATCATCATAGAAGCCCGCATGCCTGTACCCACATTTGTCGGACAGCTTGTTATGTAGCCCAGCTGTTCATCATAGCAGTATTCCACACTTTCTTCGATTATATCATCAACCTTGCTTAAAAGCTCCCAGGCCTTTTCAAGCTGACATCCGGGAAAAATGGATTGCATACGAATATGATCTTCCTCATTAATCATGATACTGATCTGTTGGCTTTTATTAATAAGTACAGCGGCTGTTTCCGGCCGTTCCGATAAATCAGGACTAATCAGATGCTTTTCAACCAGAACATGCCTTTCTGTATCAGTTAAACTTTTAAGAGCAATGTAATCAAAGTCACGGCTTAGTATGGAATTACTGTCCATAATGCTGTTTTTCACCATATCAGCAACCTTTTGGCTGGCATCCCTGCCTGCCATGGGAGCGAAAGGCATCTCAGCAATGTTTCTGGCAATTCTGATACGGCTGCTGATGATCATACCGCTGCAGGGCCCGTCTTCATTTATCCAGCTCACACTGCATCCCCCCCCTTACTTCTGGCCTGTCTGCTTTTCAAGTTCCTTTATCCGGTCTCTGAGCCTTGCCGCTTCTTCAAAGTTTTCTGTCTCAACGGCTTTCTGTAATTGAGTTTTTAGCTGCTGAATCTGACGTGTTATCCTCAACTCAACTCCTGCCCTTTTTGGCACTTTACCGTTGTGCTTTGTACCGCCATGTATTCTTCTTAATATGGGAAGAAGATCATCTGAAAAGTATTTATAACAATCCTGACAGCCCAGCCGTCCGTTCTTCCTAAATTGTTCAAACCTCATCCCGCAACTCTTACACTGCCGCATCTCTTCTTTTTGAACTGATACCGAGGGATTGTCCATACCTATAAAACCTGCCAGCAAATCGTTTATCGAAAATGGTATGGATATATTAAACTGACCTTTCTTGCGTGCACATTCCTCACAAAGATAAAACTCAGTTTTATTGTTATTAACAATCTTGGTCAGATGGACAGTTGCGGGCTGCATTTTACATTCCTGACACAGCACTGACTCTCACTCCTCTTTCACTAAGTATGGGCTTCCCCCATTATACAAACTAAACGGGCTTCCTCTTTTATTGCCAAACTAGTATCGGCGCAGGGATTGCCTCCTGCCATCCATCCGACCGTCCACTTATTCGAAGTGAATCTGCCGGCCCATCCCAGCGCTGACGGTTTAACCGCCTTTAGCCTTATTCAAAAATAAGACGGTCAACCTGATGAATTGGATTTAAAAGTTAACTGCGCATGGTCAAAATGCCCATCAGCATAGACTTCATCAGGTTCGCCCGAATGCTGTCCTTTATGTTTGAAGGGAGAGCGGTTACCACTTTATCCTGGATAGCTGATTTCATAATAATGGACTCCCTCCTGGTAATGATACCTTTATTCAGCATATGATAAATAATGTCTTCTGCAGCCTGCTGAGATATCCGGTTGCCTATCCTCTCCCTCAGCAGATACATCATATAGTCATCATCGTCTATATCCAGCCGGATAATGCGAATATAGCCTCCACCGCCTCTTCGGCTTTCTATATAATAGCCCCTGTCAACGGAAAATCTTGTAGCCAGAACATAATTTATCTGGGATGGCGCACATTCAAAATAATCAGCCAATTCATTACGCTGAAGCTCCAGTTGCCCGTCACTTTCATTTAATAGTGCATTTATAAAATCTTCTATCATATCGCTCAGTCTGGCCATATCCTACCACCTCTTTTGTTATTGACTTTCTTTGACCTTCCATTATCTATTATACCCTATTTCCATTATAAAATAACGTTTAGATTTTACTGTTTATATGTTTCTACCATTTACATATTCGGATTACAATTATTTAACTCTTTAAATCAAAGTTTTTCTCTTGTTTTTACATATCTTTTTCACTTTACTTCCAAATTGGGCGGCCCATCTCTGATGATACCTGTACACGTATTGTAATCATGTAATTTTAATATAACACAATATTATTTTTTCAAACCACTATAGTAAATATTTCATTTTTTAGTTTTGTATAATTTCTTATTTTTTGTTCAAATCTATACAAAAATTCTTTAACATGATAGACTAATTATCAGTATCTAAGTATTTTACAGGGGGTGCAGATATGAAAGATAATAGAATAAGGATCGGTATCTTAGGGGCAGGAAATATTGCCCAAAATGCTCATATACCTTCGTACTTAAAGCAAAAGGATGTAGAAATAGCAGGCATATTCGATATAAATTCTGACAGGGCCAAGGATGCGGCCAACAAATTTGGCATTAAATATGTTTCAGATAATTACAAGGAAATTATTGATATTGAAGAAATAGATGCAGTAAGCATATGTACCACCAATGATGCCCACGCAGAAATTGCTATCGCAGCAGCCAATGCCGGAAAACACATACTGTGCGAAAAACCAATGGCCATGAATGTAAAAGAAGCTGAGGATATGCTAAAAGCAGCAAGAGACAACAATATCATATTCATGATGGGTTTTGTTAACCGTTTCCGATCAGACAGCAAACTAATAAAAGAGTTTGCTGATGCAGGTAAATTCGGTGAGATTTATTATGCAAAAACCGGATGGTTCAGAAGGCGTGGAACTCCCCTGGGCTGGTTTACCAATTTATCCAAATCAGGTGGCGGCCCTGTTATTGATATAGGGGTACATGTGATAGACCTGACCTGGTACTTCATGGGCAGGCCAAAACCAATCAGCGTAAGCGCAGTAACCTACAACAAAATCGGGAATTATAAGACCAAGGGGGTAAGCCGTTGGATAGCATTGGATGCCGATAATATAGTGTTTGAAACCGAAGATTCGGCTTCAGCATTTATACGCTTTGAAAACGGCGCCGCTATGACGGTAGATGTAAGTTGGGCTATCAATGGAAAGGATACCGGTATATACAGCGATATATTCGGAACCAAGGCCGGCGCCAGCTTAAACCCGCTTGTGATCTACGATGAGCAGGAAAACTATCTTGTGGATTCCACTCCCGTGATCAACCCGGAAAACAGTTTTGACAACGAAATCAGTCACTTTATCGAATGCATCCGGGAAGGCAAAGAACCTATAGCTCCTCCCGAAGACGGCCTGGAAGTGCAGAAGATGCTCAACGGTATCTATGATTCAGCAAAGCTGGGTAAAGAAGTAATTCTCTGACCGGGCGTCTTTGATATAAATATACCGGGACATGTACTATTTGAGATTCAAAAAAGCAAAAACAAATATGCTTTTAGTATAAAAAACCTCCTATATGGTGTCTTTCAGACACCATATAGGAGGTTTTAACTTGAAACGGTTTAATTCATTCTAATCCATAATAATCCGTTTACCCAACTCTATATCCGATATTGCATCCTTGCTGAATGGTGTGAGACGCAGCCTGAAGTTAAATTCATGAGGCAGCAGCCTGTACTGCGGCAGTTGTCCGGGACCGCAGCTGGCAGTGCCCAGTCCATGCTGCTGATAATCCAGGTTTAAAGTAATAAAGCCGCGCTTTATCAGTTCATAGGTGTGGGAAGCTTTGTCCAGATCCTGCGTGGTAAACCAATGAGCACTGAAATCAAACTTCGGCATGCCTGCAGCTATCAGTCCCATCCCCCGGATATCTGTAAATGCTGCCCATTTTGTATCGGTACGATTGCCATTTTCCTGGGGACGCACATAAGGTGTATACCTGTCTCTTATACACATCTCCGAGCCCACGAGACTAAGGCGAATCTCGTA
>CZCB01002318.1_pt1 | contig 43838 bp, 41 predicted proteins | sample 591991 | NCBI WGS metagenome assembly CZCB01 (sample SAMEA3556809, study PRJEB10932) | anaerobic digester metagenome
TTCGGCAGGCGACAGCCCTGCCGGGCGGCAACGCGCTCGGGCACGCAAACGGCCTGGAAAGCGCGGTGGCCATCCTGACCCTCAACTCGCTCTCCGCCGCCAACCCGGTTTCCATCATCCCGGTGGAAGAGGAAGCCTCCGCTCCGCAGGGAAGCCTTCAGGCAGTTCAGGAGCTGGTCGACCGCATGCGCTCCGGCCAGGTCAGCACGCTCTTCATCCATGGGGTCAATCCCCTCTTTGAGCTGCCTTCCAGCCTGGGCTTCGCCGAAGCGCTGGCTCAGGTGCCGCAGGTGATCTCCTTTGCCTCCTTCCCGGACGAAACCGCCCTGGCCAGTGACTACATCCTGCCCGACCACACCGGGCTGGAGTCCTTCGGCTACCAGCGGGTGCAGGCAGCCGACCGGCCGGTGCTCTCGGCCATGCAGCCTGTAGTCGTGCCGCTCTACAACACCCGCGCCACGGCGGACGTGCTGCTCGCAGCCACGCAGCAGGCCGGCGCCGGGCTGGACTACACCGACGAAGTGGCCTTCATCCAGAGCCGGCTGCGCCCCCTGCTGGACGCGAACGACCCGGACGGGCTTTTCCGCGCGGATGAAATGCCCNNAGCGGCGGCAGTGCCATCCGCCCGCCCGAGCCACTCCAATCCGGGCAGCTGCACTTTATCGCCTATCCCAACAAGCTGGGAGACGGATCGGTGGCCAACCGCCCCTGGATCCAGGAAACGCCCGATCCGATGGTCACCGCCACCTGGAATTCCTACCTGCTGATCCATCCGGACACTGCTGCCGGGCTGGGCGTGCGCACCAACGACGTGGTGCTGGTGCGCTCGGAGCATGGTGAGCTGGAGACCAGCGTGTATGTTTACCCCGCCATCCGGCCGGACACTGTGGCCATGCCCTTCGGCCAGGGCCACACCGAGCTGGGCCGCTGGGCGGCCGGACGCGGCGCCAACCCGGCGGTGTTGTTCCCGCCGCAGGCCAACGGCGCCGGGGATCTGGCCTTTGCCGACACCCGTGTCACCCTGAGCGCCACCGGCCGCCGCCGCCCCCTTGCTTTGATCGAAAGCCTGGACGGCGTCTACGGCGAGGGTCACTGAGTGACCCATTAATGTTAGCCCTGAGCAACAAGGAGAACCAGCATGGCTCAAGTGACTGAACAACCCAGGAAATGGGGCATGGTAATCGACCTGGACCTGTGCACCGGCTGCAACGCCTGCGTCACGGCCTGCGCGATGGAAAACAACATCCACTATACGGGTGAGGACGAAGTCGCCTACGGACGCGGCCTGTACTGGATGCGTATCCAGCGCTACTGGCACGGCGAGTACCCCAACGTGGGGCCGGAGTTCACCCCGATGCTCTGCCAGCAGTGTGGCGAAGCGCCCTGTGAACCGGTCTGCCCGACCTATGCTTCGGTGCACAGCAACGAAGAGCAGATTAACCTGCAGGTCTACAACCGCTGCATCGGCACCCGCTACTGCGCCAACAACTGCCCGTATCACGCCCGGGTTTTCAACTTCTTCGATTATGAAATCCCCGCGCCGATGAACGCCTACCTCAACCCGGACGTGACCGTGCGCTCGCGGGGTGTGATGGAAAAATGCACCTTCTGCGTACACCGGCTGGTGCATGCACGCATCGATGCCGACACTCAGGGTGACCCCTCGCTTGAGAATGAGGTCACCACCGCCTGCGCGCAGGCCTGTCCGACGAACGCCATCATGTTTGGCGATCTGACCGACGAAAACAGCCCGATTCGCACACTCTTCGAGCGCAGCGAGCGGGGCTTCCAGATCATGGAAGAGCTGGGGACCTTCCCCAGCATTACCTACCTGAAGGGAGGTGGCGTGTATGGCGGCAGAGACTAGTTATCTGACCGGTGCACGAGCCGATCTCGAACAGAGTGAACTGGCTGAAGAGCATCTGATGCTCGACCCTCGCCCGCGCGAGGAGATGAACCAGATGGTGATGGAAGCCATGACCACGACCACCCCGGTCTACTGGGCCTGGGTCGGCGGGCTGGCGCTGATCGTCGCCGTCTGCCTGTTCGGCGTGTGGGGCTACATGACCGCCACCGGCATCGGCATCACCGGCATCCGCCGCCCGGTTTTCTGGGGCGTGTTCATCGTCACCTTCGTGTTCTGGATTGGTATCAGCCACGCCGGCACGTTCGTCTCGGCCATCCTGCGGGTGTTCAAAGCCGAATTCCGCCGCCCCTTCACCCGCGCGGCCGAGCTGATGACCACCTTCGGTCTGGCCGGCGGTGCGATGTACCCGCTCATCCACCTCGGGCGCGTGTGGACGTTCTACTACATGGTCCCCTACCCCAACGCCCGCTGGCTGTGGCCTAACATGCGCTCGCCACTGGTCTGGGACTTTCTGGCCATCACCACCTACCTGCTGAGCAGCACCATCTACCTCTACCTGCCGCTGATCCCCGACCTGGCCATGGCCCGAGACCGCACCACCGGCCTGCGCCACCGCATCTACCGCCTGCTGGCGCTGGGCTGGCGCGGCACCGAGGCGGAATGGCACCGCCTGCGAAAGGCCATCAACATTTTCGCCTTCGCCATCATCCCGGTCATGTTCTCAGTCCACACCATCGTGTCCTGGGACTTCGCCGTCGGCGTGGTGGCCGGGTGGCACTCGACCATCTTCGGCCCCTACTTCATTATCGGGGCCATCCTCTCAGGTGTGGCCGCTGTGGTCACCATCCTCTTCGTGCTGCGCAGCACGATGCGCAACTTTAAATACTTCATCCGCCCTGAGCATTTCGACGCGCTGGGCAAGCTGCTGCTGGTCTTCTCCATGGCCTGGGCCTACTTCTTCTTCAACGAGTACCTGCTGAGCTGGTACGGCGGCGAGGAAGCCGTGCAGCGCATCCTCACCCTGCACGCCACCGGCCCCTCCGCCTGGGTCTGGTACCTGATGCTGATCTGCAACGTCGCCATTCCCTGGCTGACGCTGTGGAACCGGCGCATCCGCCGCAACCCGCTGGCGATGTTCTTCATCACCCTGGCAATCAACGTCGGCATGTACGCGGAACGCTACACCATCATCCCGCTTACCCTGGGCCACCAGCGCATGCCTTTTGACTGGGGCATCTACAACCCCTCCATCTTCGAAATTAGCATCGCCATCGGCACCATGGCCATGTTCTGCCTGCTCTACCTGCTGGCTTCCCGCGCCATCCCGCTGATCCCGGTCTGGGAGGTGCAGGAAGGCCAGATGGCGCACAGCCTGAAGAAGGTTGGCAAGGCGCACGTGCCTTCGGTGACGGAGCTGGAGTAAGCGAAAAGGAGCCTCGCCATGATAACCGAACCCATACATCTCGCCCTCTTCGAAGAAGACCAGATCAACGAGGCCGCCGAAGCCATCTCCATCCTGCGCTCGCAGGGCGTGCCGGACCGGAACATCTCGGTCATCTCCGGGGTTCCCCTGTCTGAGCACATCCTCGGCCGGCCGATGAGCTGGAGCCGTGTCGGGCTGATCGGCCTGGTCGGGGCCGTGGCCGGCTTCCTGGCCGCTCTGGCCATCACTTACCTTCCGGTGCTCATCTACCCGCTGAACGTCGGCCGCATGCCGGTCTTCCCCATCCCCACCACGCTGGTGGTGGTCTTCGAGCTGACCATGCTGGGCCTGTTGATCAGCACCCTTCTGGGGGTGTTCGTGGAAACCATCACCCCGTCCTACGGCCCGCACGGCTACGATCCACGCATCGCCCATGGGAAAATCGGCATCCTATTCACCTGCCCGCCGGAGGTGGACTGTGAATCCTACGACCAGCTGGTGGCCCTGGGCGCGGAACTGACCCACAACCTGCAGGAGCGGAAGCTATGGCCATAATCAAACGCCTGATCATTGTGCTTGTCGTCCTCGCCAGCCCGCTGCTGATCGGCCTGCTGTTCACCATGGACATCATCAAAATCAACTGGGTCAGCAATATGGAGATCCAGCCCTCCTACCGCGCCATGGAGGACCCGCGCCCGCTGCCAGCCCGTTCGGTGCCTATCCAGGGCGCGGTGTACATTCCGGAGCTGGGACCGCCCGCCAACCCGGTGGAAGCGACGGAGGAGAGCCTGCAGACGGGTGAGGAGCTGTACACCATCCACTGCGCGCTCTGCCACGGCGCGGGAGGGGCAGGCAACGGGCCATTCTCCAGCGCGCTGCGCCAGTATCCCCCGGCTGACCTGGTGGCGGCTGACTCCAATGCCCGCAACCTGAGTGACGGGGCCATCTTCCTGGTGATATCCTACGGCGTCGAAGGCCGCATGCCGGCCCTGCATGAGAACATTCCAGACGTGGAAAACCGCTGGCACGTGGTCAATTACGTCCGCGCCCTGCAGGACCGGGCCGGACAGTGAAACCTCAGTCTATTTGACGCAAAAGGGCGGGAGGTCAACCCGCCCTTTTTTGATTTCTTATGCCGGCCCGTTAAGTTCATCGAGACCGGCGAGCATACGGCTGCTGCTACTCCACCGGCTCGTGACCCGAAAACCAGCCCAGCACCTCGATCTGCGATTTTATACCCCCATGCTCGTCGATGTGGCGCATCTCCACGCCGCGCTCGATCAGCGCGGCCCCGACCATAAAGGCACGGTGGCAGGACTCGGGCCTTAGTTCAGCGCACATCACCGCCAGGCGCTCGCCGCCCCGGGAGGCGGCTTCCAGTTCGCCAATCCCCTCATGAAACCAGGGCTTCTCCCACAGCACGTCCAGATCCAGGACTTCGCCGTCCCACAGGTCAGGATCGGCGGGTTTCCCGCCCAGCACATCCCCGCGATAGGTGTATTCGATCCCTGCGCCAGTCAGGTATTCTTCCAGGATCTTCTTGCGGAAAGCCGGGTTCCATCGCGATACCGGGTGCGAGCGGATGTCCACCAGCCGGGTGACGCCGTACCGGTGCAGCAGGTCAATGAACTCATAGATGGAACGGCGCCCGTAGCCGATGGAGTATACGGGCTGGGATTCAGTGGCCATATGTTTATCCTACCATAAGGTCCCGCTCCCGGCGAACGGGTCTCCGGCTATGCGCATTAATTGATCCAGCCGTGGCAGCCTGGACGCCCGGAATACCTGACCGGCCGGTTGGCCGGACGACCGGGCGTCCGGCCAGGGACTAGAGCAGGTCTTTCAATTTCAGGGCGCGCTTGTACAGCGGGTCGTACTCGCAGCCGCAGCTGCCGCACTCTCTGTCGGCCTGTTCGATGGCGGCGATAAGTGCTTCCTTTTCGCCGCGGCCTTCCAGCCAGGCAATGGACGGTCCGGCAATCAGGTCCCAGCCGGATGCAGCGAACCTGGTCATGATATCGCGCAGCTCTTCGATCATGTTGTCTCCCTGATTTAATGAAGAAGGATTGGGTTTATGAAATCGCAGGTAGAAATGCCCGTCTGCGGCCTGTTCCACAGCCGGCCGGAAACCCGCATCAGTGCAGATGCGCTTGAAGTGAATCGCGTCCTGAGCGGCATCGTCCTTGTAGATGCCGTAGGTGGTGTGCACCGCCAGACCGCCAGCATCGATGTCCAGCTCCGCCAGAAAAGGGTCGGCGGTGAGGATATCGGCATCCCAGATGTGCAGCTGGCCCCCGGGTTTAAGCACCCGGCAGGCTTCATGGATGACCTGCTCGTGGTCGGGCTTCTCCAGATACATCAGGCAGTAAAAGGCGGTGACATGGTCGAAGGACTCGTCCTTAAAGCCCAGGCGGCAGGCGTCCATCTGGATCCTGGTGAAATCACCCGGGGCTTCCTCCAGCTCCTCGCGCCGGATGTCGATGGCCGTGACCTGGGCCGGGTAAACCCGCCCTATAATCCCCTCTCCCCCGCCGCCGATGTCGAGGATGGAGCCGGTGATGGTCTTTTTCAGGTGGATGGCAGCCATGTCGATCCCTCAACAAATTCTCACTGCCAAATAGGAGAGAATGGGATGCTTTTTATGCATTATTCGCCTGCAACGGATGCTGTACACCTATGATATCAATGTTCCGGCCGTTCCAGCTATCGATTCAGATCGATGATTTCCCACCACCGCCGAACAGCCCTATAATGGGTCTGCTGCTTTGTAGATAAAGGTTCAACGATACGCAGATCGGACTGCTTATGCTCCCCGAGTTTTTTGTCATTATCGGTACGCTCATCGGCGCGGCCGGGTCGGTCGCCTACCTGATTGACACGCTCAAGGGAAAGGTCAAACCCAACCGGGTCTCCTTCCTCCTCTGGTCGCTGGCGCCGATCATCGCCTTCTTCGCCCAGATTCAGCAGGGTGTCGGGCTGGAATCCATGATGACGCTGAGCACCGGTGTGCTGCCGCTGACGGTGTTCTGCGCTTCGTTCTTCAACAAACAGTCGGTGTGGAAGCTGACCCGGTTCGACCTGCTGTGCGGCGCGCTGTCGCTGGTCGGGCTGGCGCTTTGGCAAATTACGCGGGTGGGCAACATCGCCATCCTGTTCAGCATCATCGCGGATGGGTTCGCCGCGATCCCCACACTCATAAAGGCCTACAGATACCCGGACACGGAAATTGCCTGGCCCTGGATGGCCTCCGTCGTCGGCGTGATCCTGACACTGCTCACCCTCTCCTCCATTACCTTCGCCAACAGCGGGTTCATAATCTATATTCTGGTCCTGGACGCCATCATCTTCGCACTCGTCCAATTCCGGCCGGGTGAAAAACGCCGGTCGAAACTTATTCCATAGTCTGGTTGTTAATACCGCCGCAGTGTGGCTGGAACACCAGCCTACAGAGGATTCGTACCCACAACAAAAAGAGACTCGGAAGCCCGCGTCTCTTGTCACTGGCGGTAAGGGTGGGACGCGCCCCTCGATGGGGTTCGAACACACAATAGAAAAAGACCCGGTTACCCGAACACACAATAGAAAAAGACCCGGTTACCCGAGTCTCTTGATTCTGGCGGAGAGGGTGGGATTCGAACCCACGGTGGCTTTCACCACACTCGCTCTCCAAGCGAGCGCACTAGACCAACTATGCGACCTCTCCGTTTGAACGCCGGGATTATACCATAATTCCCCCATTTGTAGAGGGTATCTCACCTGACCAGGCCCAAATTCCTCCTGGCAAGGCCGCTTCCCGCCTATAATCAAATCATGTCACAGAACCCCGCCAACCTGATCCTGCGCTTCTTCCTCGAGTTATTAGCCCTCTACGCTCTGGCCTACTGGGGCTGGACGCAGCACGCCGGTCTGGCCCGATTCGCCTGGGCGCTCGGGCTGCCCCTGCTGGCTTCCTTCGCCTGGGGCCTGCTGCGCACACCCGGCGACCAGGGCAAGGGCGTGATTCCCGTCCCCGGTTGGCTGCGCCTTCTCATCGAAGCGGCCTACTTTATCGGGGCTGTCTGGGCGCTGTTCAACGCCGGTCAGCCTACCCTGGGGTTGGGTTTCGCTATCGTTGCGGGCGGACATTACCTGCTCTCCTACGACCGGGTGCTCTGGCTGCTGCGCCATTAGACCTGGCTGGTCGGTGCCTTTGGTATTGCTTTTTCACCCCAACCGCATTATAATATCGCCACTGCGGGCGGTTAGCTCAGTTGGTTAGAGCGTCGCGTTGACATCGCGGAGGTCGTAGGTTCGAGCCCTATACCGCCCACCAAAGCCACCCTGCGTGGCTTTTTTCTTTACATGCCCTATTGTATTTTCTCTGAAATTTGATATAATCCGTCCTATATTGGTAAACGCGCTGACCAGGACGAGTATCCGGGCGCAAGCCGACAGAGAACGCGGGTCACCGGCTGAAAGCCCGCCGCGGAACAACCCCGGAGAAAACCCCCTGCGAGCGGAAACCTGAACGGCACTTTGCCCAGTAAGGCCACCGGCTGACCCCGTTATCAGTCCCTCGAGATAAACGCGTTCTGGCGTTTAATCTGGGTGGAACCGCGAGTTATCAGCTCGCCCCAGTATCGGGGCGGGCGTTTTTGTTTCGATCGGAGGTAATTATGGCTGACCAGGTAATCAAACCAAAAGAAGAAAAGTACGAAGATTCCAGGCTGTACCGCGTGCGGCACTCGGCCGCGCACATCATGGCCCAGGCCGTGATGGAAAAGTTCCCCGAAGCCAAGATCGCCATCGGACCACCCATTGAGGATGGCTTCTACTATGATTTCGACCTCCCCCGCCCGCTAACCCCGGAGGACCTGGAGGAGATCGAAAAGCGCATGAAGGAAATCATCAAAGGCCGGCATCCCTTCCAGTTCCGCGTGCTGGAGGCCGATGAGGCCCGCCAGATCTTCAAGGACCAGCCCTACAAGCTGGAGCTGATCGACGGTCTGGAACAGGGCGGCATGGACGAGGACGGCAACCCGCTGGCCGAAAAACCGCAGATTTCCATCTATCAGCAGGATACCTTCGTGGACCTGTGCCGCGGCCCGCATGTGGCCCAGACGAATGAGATCAACCCGGAAGCGATCAAGCTGCTCAGCGTTGCCGGTGCGTACTGGCGCGGGGATGAAAAGCGCCCCATGCTGCAGCGCATTTACGGCACGGCCTGGGAGACGAAGGAAGAGCTCGACCAGTACCTTTGGAAGCTGGAAGAAGCCCGCAAGCGTGACCACCGCCGCCTGGGCAAGGAACTGGACCTGTTCTCCATCAACCAGGAGGTCGGCCCCGGGCTGGTGCTCTGGCACCCCAAGGGCGGCATGGTGCGCCATCTGGCCGAGGAATACGTCAAGAGAGAGCACATTCGCCACGGCTACGATATCGTCTACTCGCCGCACGTGGGCCGGGCCAACCTGTGGAAGACGAGCGGTCACCTGGACTGGTACACGGAGAACATGTACTCCCCCATGGAAGTGGAAGGCGACCAGTACATCATCAAGCCGATGAACTGCCCGTTCCACATCATGATCTACAAGAACCAGATCCACTCGTACCGCGATCTGCCCATCCGCATGGCCGAATGGGGCACGGTTTACCGCTACGAGCGCAGCGGCGTGCTGCACGGCCTGCTGCGGGTGCGCGGCTTCACGCAGGACGACGCCCACCTCTTCTGCCGCGCCGACCAGATGCCCGCCGAAATCGACCGGGTGCTGCAGTTCTGCCTGCACATCCTGCGCCACTTCGGCATCAACCAGTTCCACGCCTACCTCTCCACGCGCGATCCGGAGAAATCCATCGGTGAGGAGAGCCGCTGGAATGAAGCCACGGAAGCGCTGCGGGCTGCGCTTGATCGCGCCGGGCTGGGCTATGACATCGACGAGGGCGGCGCGGCCTTCTACGGGCCGAAGATCGACCTCAAGATGGTCGACGCGCTGGGCCGCGAATGGCAGCTGAGCACGATCCAGTTCGACTTCAACGAGCCGGAACGCTTCGACATGAGCTACATCGGCGAGGACGGCCAGGAGCACCGCCCCTACATGATCCACCGCGCCCTGCTGGGCTCGATGGAGCGCTTCATGGGCGTGCTGATCGAGCACTACGCCGGCGCGTTCCCCGTCTGGCTGTCCCCGGTGCAGGCGGTGCTGATCCCCATCGCCGACCGGCACGTGGACTACGCCAATCAGGTGGCCGACCGGCTGCGCCAGCATGACCTGCGGGTGGAGGTGGACGCCTCCAGCAACCGCATGAACGCCAAAATCCGTGCCGCCCAGACGCAGAAGATCCCTTATATGCTGGTGGTGGGCGACAAAGAGGTGGAAAACGGGCAGGTCTCGCTGCGCAAGCGCAGCGGGGAGAACCCGGGCGCCATGTCGGTGGACGACTTCCTCGCCCTGGCGCAGGACGAAATCGAAAAACTGGTTTAGTCCGCGCCTGAGATCACCCATAAGAAAGAGCCGCCCGATTGGGCGGCTCTTATGTTTACCTTTGGATTTCCTTACGGGCTCATGTAGTCCAGCGGGTTGACCTTGCCGTAGGACTCGTGCATCAGCTCGAAGTGCAGGTGCGGACCGGAGGAATTTCCCGTGCTTCCCATATAGGCGATGGTTTCGCCCTGAGAGACACTCTGGCCGCAGCTCACCAGGATCCCGCCGTCCATGATGTGGGCGTACAGGGTCTGCCAGCCGTTGCCGTGGTCGATCACCACTGTGTTGCCGTAACCGTAGTTGTTCCACCCGGCGTAGACCACGACGCCGCTGTCGGCCGCGTACAGAGCATTGCCCATGGCGCCGCCGATGTCTACGGCGCGGTGATTGGTGGCCGGCGAGTAGTTATACCCGGAGATGTACGTCGCCGTGGTCGGCCAGATGAAGGTACCCGAACCGGTGTAACCGGTAGTGACCACGCCGCAGTAGCCAGGCCCCATGAGCTTGGCAGAGGCCGGGTTGCTGCGCGGGATCATCGGGTTTGACCAGCCCTGCCATTCGCGCACGCCGCCCGGAATCAGCAGCACCGTGCCTGGCTCAATGTTCGGATTGGACAGATCGGCCACCTTTTCAGGCGTCAGGTTGTTGCTGGGCCACTCGATGATCTCCTGGGGCGTCACCTTGAAGAATTCGGCTACGCCGTTCAACCCGTCACCGTTGTGCCACTCGTACAGCAGCCCGTCGACCGGGAGGATTTTGAGCTTCTGCCCGGGCATCAGGCGGTGAGGATCGTCATAGAGCACATCGAAGTTGCTCCACAGCACCGTCTGCGGCTGCAGGTTGAAGCGCTCGGCGATGCCGATCACCGTGTCGCCAGACTGGACCTCATATTCGATGATCTCAAAGCGCGGCCGGCTGGGCAGGGCCGTGTGCGGCATGGCCCTGCGTGAGATTCCCAGCACCTGGCTGCCCTCGGCCGGCATTTCAAACGGCGGCGGAGGGATGCGCGGCGTGATGGTCGGCTCGGCGGCGGCCATGGCCTCGGCCTGCGGGTTGTTGACCTGTCCTTTGAGATAGAACTTGCCCATGACCCACACAACCAGCAGGATCAGGGCAAACGATGCCAGTCCGGTACCGGCTCGAATGGCGGTTTCACCCAGACCAAGCCGGACCAGTTTCTCCCACACTTCACCCCAGCTCCGCCTGGGAGCGGGTTGGATTTCTTCATTCAGGAGATTGCGACCATCGGCATCCTTGATCAACGGATCTTTCGATGTCGTCTCATCAGCCATGTAAATGGTTCCTTTGCGGCGATCATAACAAAGCGGGTAGAGGATGTCAAGTCAGCCCTGACGGGTGCATCCAGCTTACGGCTTTGTCAGGATCCTTTTTTCTTCTTGTCGCGTTTGGCCGGTCTGGTTACCGGCTTCTCCGGTCTGGGCGGCTGTTCCCTGACCAGCCGGTGGTAGGGAATCAGCAGGAAGAATCCGGCAGCGATGATCCCCTGAGCGATCATCACTCCGCGGGCCTGCAAGGGACCGAAAAAAGGCAGCGTTGAAAGCGGGTGACTGCCGACTCCGAAAATGTCGGCCAGGCCCGCAAAAACAGCAATGACAAAGCCGGTCGCCACCAGCCGCAGCCCGATATCCGCGGCGATGCTCACCTGCTCGTTCTTCCACAGCGCCATCATGCTGATGTATCCGCCCAGACAGATCATGCCCAGGCCGATCAGGAAGACCACAATCTGCACAAACCCGATCACCGGACTGCGGTCGACGCCGAACAGGCCGGGCCGCGCGCCCAGCAGGAAGAACAGGAACCCGGCCAGGGTGATCAGCAGCCCCCAGCGAATCCGCCGGCGGGAATAGAACGGGGCCGGCTTGCCCCCATTCCGGTCCAGGGGGGTTGAGTCGGCCCAGACGGAGGTTTTCGGTAACTTGCGAATCGGGTAGGACTGTCTTTCGATTGGATCAGAGCTCATTCTGGTAGGGTTTTCTCCAGATGCTGCTGCCAGTTTTTTCCCAGTATAGCAGTAATATCCTCGTTTGAGTACCCTCGCTCTTTCAGCAGGGGTTCCAGCCGCTGCAAATCGGCGATCGTGTCCAGCTCGGCCGGAGTGTGCTGCCAGCCAAAACCGCCGTCAAAATCGCTGCCCATGCCCACGTGCCGGGCATCCCCGGCCAGCTGGCAGATGTGGTCGATGTGGGCCACCAGAGCGTCCAGGTGGACTCGGTCCTTGGGGTCGCCTTTCGCCCACCCCGGAACCAGGAAGTGATTGAGCGGCATCACCCCCACAACGCCGTCACGCTCCACCAGACGGCGCAGCGCCAGATCCGAGAGGTGCCGCTTCTGCGACCGGGAGCCGTTCAGCAGCGCGGCCGCGTTGGCGTGTGAGGCGATTACCGGCCCTTCGTAGCGGTCCAGCGCTTCCAGCGCCGATTCTTCGTTCATGTGGGCTATGTCCAGGGTCAGGCCCAGCGAGGCCATCACCTCCAGCAGCTCATATCCTTCCGAGGTGAAGCCGCCCGGCTCATACATGCCCCCGCAGAAGCGCGTGCCCGCCCACACCGGCCCGACGATGCGCAGCCCGGCTTCGACGAACTCTTCCAGCTCCTGCGGGCGGCCCAGCCCTTCCGCGCCTTCCATCAGCATCACAATGCCCACAGGGTGGGTCACCGCGGGAGGATCGGCGGGGCGTTCCTGCCAGGGCTGCAGCACCGAGGCCAGGTCGCCTTTCGTGCGGATCAGGCGGAAGCAGTCCGGCGAGTCCCCGGCCAGGCGCTGGTAGTAAGCCACCTGCGCCCGGCAGCCGCGCCGGCCGGTCTCCGCGTCACGAAATACCTGGGTCTCCCACGCTCCGGAAGCATAGCGTGCCGGGGCTAGAAAGAGGGTGCCGAACACCACGGCCACCTGACCGAGCTGGTATTCCGACCAGCCGAGCATTGTATCCCCGGTGCGCGCCGGGGTTTCGCCGCCGGCTTCCTGGCGGCGGGTCTCATAGGCCGAGCGGCGGTAGTCGCGGCCGAACGACAGGGCGTTGTAGGCCAGGTCCTCGTGGGCATCGATGATCAAATGCATCGCCAACCTCTTAAATAAAAGAGCGCACCTCGCGGTGCGCTCTCGGGTTCATTCAGCTTACTCCTCGCCCGCGGTCTTTTCTTCTTCAGCGGGCTCTTCCGCCTTGACCTCGGGGGCCTCTTCAGCGGGCTCTTCCGCCTTGACCTCAGGGGCCTCTTCGGCGGGCGCTTCAGCTTCCACCTCAGCCGGAGCTTCAGCGGTGGCTTCGCTGGTCACGGTGATCTCGCCATCCGAACCGGCGATTTCCTCTTCGAGGGCCTGCCAGTCCATGTCGGCGTAGGCCATTGATTCCACGCGGCGCAGGCTCAGACCGATGCGGTGATTCTCGGGGTCGATCTTGATCACGCGCAGGGTGACCACGTCGCCTTCCTTCAGCACCTCTTTGGGGTGCTCGATGCGCTTCTCGCTGATCTCAGAGATGTGAATCAGGCCTTCGAGCATGTCATCCAGGCGGGCGAACGCGCCGAACTTGGTCAGGCGGGTAATGGTGCCCTCGACCAGCTGGCCGACCTGGTACTTCTCAACGTGCTTGGCCCAGGGGTCGCTCTGCAGCTGGCGCAGGGAGAGGCCGATGCGCTTCTTCTCTTTGTCGATGCTGATGACCTTGACCTTGACTTCCTGCCCCACCTTGAGCACTTCGGAGGGGTGCTGGATGCGCTCCCAGGAAATCTCGGAGAGGTGCACCAGGCCGTCCGCGCCGTTGATGTTGACAAAAGCGCCGAAATCAGCCAGGCTGGTGACGCGGCCGGTGCGAACTTCGCCCTCGGTCAGCTCTTCGATGACGCGCTCTTTGATCGTCTCGCGGGTCTCGTTGGAGGCGGCCCGCTCGGAGAGGATCAGGCGGCGGCGCTCGCGGTCAACTTCGATCACGCAGACATCCAGCTCTTCGCCGATCATCTTGCTCCAGCGCTGCTCCGGGGTATCTCCGGTCATGGCAGCCCGGCGAGAGAGGCTCACCTGAGAAGCAGGCACGAAGCCGCGCAGTCCGCCGACAGGAACGATCAGTCCACCTTTGTTGTAGCCAATGATTTCGCTGTGGATCGCTTCTTTGGACGCCATCAACTCTTCGGCTTTTTCCCAGCTTTTCTCCTCCAGCGCGCGCGTGTAGGACAGGACCAGATTGCCGTTGGAATCCTCGGGGTCCACAACGTAGACCGGGATTTCCATGCCGACTTTCATCTCGGCCAGCGCTTCAGCGGGGATAGCCTCGTACTCTCGTCCGGAGATGACACCCTCAGACTTGGTGCCAACACTAACCAGAATTTGCCCAGGAGTCATGCTGGCGATCATGCCTTCTCGAATCTCGCCCCGTTGGGGAAAGTCGATTCCCAGGCCTTCTGCTTCCAGCAGAGAAGCCATATTGTTATGATTCTCAAATTGGTTGTTCTCGGGCGTTGCCCCCTGCTCGAGTTGGGCGTCATTTTGTTCCATACGATCCAGAAACTCCAAGGAAAAGATTTGGTGCCCATTATATTAGGGATTAACCAACTTGGCAACCCCACACTACCGGCGAAAAACCACCCTTCAACCCTCCGCCAGTACGGAAAGTTCGGCGTCGAAGGGTGGTCGCAGGCAGGCATATGGGCATAGGTATTATACCCCATTGTCAAGGGGTGTAACAAGATCGATACGACAATTGTTGATTAATGGGGATCGCCGTACAGCCAGCAGGCGACCTGCTGCTTTCCGACCTGGAAATTCGGCGGCATTTGCTGCTCGCAGATCCTGCCCACCTTGACCTGGCAGCGGGTGTGGAAGGGACAGCCGCCCGGCGGGTTGAGCGGGGAGGGAATATCGCCGCGCAGCAGGATGCGCTCGGTGCGCCTTTCCTTCCTCACCCGCGGAATAGCCGCCAGCAGCGCTTTGGTGTAGGGGTGCAGCGGGGAGGTGAACAGGTCGAGCGTGGGGCCGGTTTCCACGATTTTGCCCAGGTACATCACCGCCACGCGCGAGCTGATGTAATAAATCACGCTCAGGTCGTGGGCGATGATCAAATAGGTCAGGCTGAACTCCTTCTGCAGACGCTCCAGCAGGTTGATCACCTGAGCCTGTACTGAGACGTCCAGCGAGGAGACCGGCTCGTCGGCGACGATAAAGCGCGGGTGCATGGCCAGGGCGCGGGCGATGGAGATGCGCTGGCGCTGTCCGCCGGAAAACTGGTGCGGGTAAGATCCGGCGTGACGCTCGTTCAGGCCCACGCTTTCCAGAAGCATGCGCACCATTTCCTCCCGCTCCCGCGAGGAGCGGATTCCCCGGTGCGTCAGCGGCGTGGAGAGGATCTCGCGCACGGTCTTGCGCGGGTTGAGCGAGGAGTACGGGTTCTGGAAGATCACCTGGGTCAGGCGGTAATAGGGCACCTGCTTGGGCGCTACGGGCTGGCCCGAGCGGTCCATCTTCACCGTGGCCATGTCGTTGACCACCGGCTCGCCGTGGAAAAAGACCTCGCCCGCTGTGGGCGGGTACAGATTGGCCATCACCCGACCCAGTGTGGTCTTGCCGCTGCCGCTTTCGCCCACCAGCCCCACCGTCTCGCCGGGCCAGATGCTCAGGTCGACCCCGTTGACCGCATGCACTATCGAGTCCCCGCGCCGTGAAAGCAGTTTCGCCAGCGGACTGCGCGGAATGGGAAAATGTTTCTGTATGCCCCGCACTTCGATCAGGGGCACGCCGTTGGGCTGGGGCTCGCTCATTCGATCAGCGTCCTTATGTCGGTGATGTGACCCGGCTCGATCCGGTCGGTCCAGGCCCAGTCGTAATCGCGCCGGAAGTCGTTGTGCGCCAGGCAGCGGCTGGTGTGGCCCGGAGTCACCTCAAACAGCGGCACCGGTCCCTCCCGGCAAACCCCCTGGGCCAGCGGGCAGCGCGGCGAGAACGGGCATCCGGCCGGCAGGTCGGCCAGGTCCGGGACGCTGCCCGGTATCGGAGCGATCGGCTCCTTGGGGATGGTGATGCGCGGGCGGCTGGCCAGCAGGCCGCGCGTGTAGGGGTGCTGAGGGTTTTCCACCACCTGGTCCACGCTGCCCTTCTCCACGATGCGCCCGGCATACATGACGGCAATGGAATCGCAGAATTCGGCCGCCACCCCCAGGTCGTGGGTGACCAGGATGATGGCCGTGCCGTGCTCGCGGTTGATGCGGCGCATCAGGTCCAGGATCTGCGCCTGAATGGTCACATCCAGCGCGGTGGTCGGCTCGTCGGCCAGCAGCAGGGCCGGGTTACAGGACAGCGCGATGGCGATCAGCGCCCGCTGCTGCATGCCTCCTGAGAACTGGTGCGGGTAGGCGGCGTAGCGGTCGTCGGGCGAGGGAATGCCCACCTCCGCCATGACCTGCAGCACCCGTTCCCTTTCCCTCCGGCCGGTCTGGCGGTCAAAGGGCCAGGGCAGGCGGCCGGAGTTCATCATCCCGTGCAGGCGCAGCGCTTCACGGATCTGCTCGCCCACCTTGAAGACCGGGTTGAGCGTGGAGAGCGGGTCCTGGAAGATCATGCTGATTTCCTTGCCGCGGATGGCGCGTATCTCGCCCTGGCTCATCTGGCGCAGGTCGACTCCCCGGAAGAGAATCTCTCCTTCGGCGACCCTCCCGGGCGGGCGGATCAGCCCCAGGATGGACAGCAGCACCGTGCTCTTGCCGCAGCCCGATTCCCCCACCAGGCCGAGCACACGGCCCTCCTCCAGCGTCAGGCTGACGCTGTTCACCGCCCGCACCGGTCCGCGGCTAGAGGGGTATATGGTGGTCAGGTTGTGGATTTGCAGCAGCGGGGTATGGATCATGTTTCCACCTTCAGGCGCGGGTCCAGGATATCGCGCAGGCCTTCGCCGAACAGGTTGATCGCCAGCACCAGGATCAAGATGGCGATGCCCGGCAGGGTCGAAACCCACCAGGCGGTCAGCAGGTAATCTCGCCCGGCCGAGACCATCGAGCCCCAGGCAGGGATGTTGGCCGGCAGCCCCAGCCCCAGGAAGCTCAGGCTGGCCTCCATGATGATCAGGTAGCCCATACGCAGCGTCGCCAGCACGAATATGGAGTTGTAGATGTTCGGAAGGATCTCCCGGGCGATGATGGCCAGCTTGCCCTCGCCCGATACCCGCGCCGCCTCGACGTATTCCTGGGTCTTCTGCGCGAGCATCTCACCGCGCACCAGGCGGAAAAACTCCACCCAGGACTTAAACGTCAGCGCCATAATCAGGTTGCCGAATCCTGGCCCCAGAAAGGCCATCATGCCGATGGCGAAGATCAGGTATGGAAAGGCCAGCAGCAGGTCCGCCACGCGGGAGACCAGATTGTCCAGCCAGCCGCGGAAAAAGCCGCACAGCGCGCCCAGCACCGTGCCAATCAGCGCTGAGATACCCACCGAGAGCACGCCCACCGTCAGCGAGACCCGCCCGCCGTGCAGGATGCGAGCCAGCAGGTCGCGCCCCTGCGGGTCGGTGCCCAGGGGATGGTCCCAGGTGCCGCCTTCCTCCCAGGCGGGCGGGATCAGCCGCTCTCGCAAATTGCCGCGGTTGATGTTGTAAGGCGTGATATAGGGAGACAGCACGGCCAGCACCACATAGATCACCAGCACGATCGCCCCGGCCAGGGCCAGCGGATGCTCGCGCAGGTGACCGGCGATCTCCTTCATGCTGCGCCACCACAGCCCAAGGCCCAGCCGCCACTCATCCAGCCTTTCCGCAATACTACCCGCCGGAGCCGTTATGTGATCCAACCGCCGTCTCCTTTCACAGCTGAATTTTCGGGTTGAGATAAGTGTAGAGGATATCGACCACCAGGTTGGTGAGCACAAAGATGAAGGCGTAGACCATCACCGTGCCCTGCACCAGCGGGAAGTCGCGGTCGAAGATGGCGTCCACCACCATACGGCCCAGGCCGGGCCAGCTGAACACCGTCTCCACAATCATGTTCCCGCCCAGCAGCACGCCCACCTGCAGGCCGACCACGGTGATGGTGGGGATCAGCGCGTTGCTCAGCGCGTGGCCCATCACCACCCTGCCCTCGTGCGCGCCTTTGGCCCTGGCCAGGGTGACATAATCAGCCCGCAGGGTCTCCAGCATGCTCGAGCGCAGCACCCGCGCCACCACCGACGCCATGGGCAGCCCAAGCGTGATCGAAGGCAGCACCAGGTGGAGCAGGCTGCTGCGCAGTGCGGCCCAGTTGCGTGTCAGAAGGCTGTCCAGCACGTAGAACCCGGTGATTTGCTGCAATGCCGCGTCATGCCCGATGCGACCCTGCACGGGCAGCCACTGCAGCTGCACCGAGAAGAGCAGCAGCAGCACAATGCCCAGCCAGAAGGGCGGCATGGAAATCCCCAGGAACGAACCGGCCATGGAAAGCCGGTCCAGCCAGGTGTTCTGGCGCACGGCCGAAAGGATGCCCACCGGGAAGGCGATCAACAGGCTGACGATGAAGCCGCCCAGAGCCAGCTCGATGGTCGCCGGCAGGCGGCCGAGGATCAGGGCCTTCACTGGCCGGCGCTGGATGTAAGAGTTTCCCAGGTCCCCGCGCACCAGATCCGAGAGGAACAGCCCCAGCTGCACGTGGAGCGGCTTGTCCAGGTTGAATTCTTCGCGCAGCCGCTCCACCTCGCCGGCGGAGACCGCCCCGCCCTGCCCCATCATGATGTCCACCGGGTCGCCGGGCATCAGGCGCATAAAGAGGAAGACGATCACGGCCACACCGACCACGATCGGGATCATGACCAGAATGCGCTCAATGACTTTGATAACCCGCATGGAACCCTTTCAGCAAGCTGTATCGGGGTGCCCCCGTGAGGAGGCACCCCGGAGTAGATCACGGAGCCAGGCAGACGTCGTGCAGGTTGATGCGGCTGTCGGAAGCCGGCTCCCAGCTGCTCACGCTGCTGCGGGAAGCCTCAATCTCCTCGGGCAGCACCAGGAAGATGGCCGGCGCTTCGTCGTAGACCAGCTGCTGGGCCTCGTCGTAGATGCGCTGGCGCTCCTGTTCATCGATCGTGGTCTCGCCCAGCACCACCAGCTCATCCACACGTTCATTTTTATAGCCGGAGAAGTTGGCCCGGCCAAAAGGCTGCCCCTCTACAAAGCTGTGCCACTTGGCTTCAAAGTGGCCCACCGGATCGAAGGAGGAATCGCCCCAGTCATCCAGATAGGCCATCCGCTCGCCGCCCAGCAAAAGCGGCTGGACCACGCTGTACTCCCAGAAGCGTACGTTGACGTCGATGCCACCCTCCTGCAGCAGCCCGGCCACAGCCTCGGCCAGCGCGCGGTGCTCCTCGAGCGTGTCCATGGTGAAGCTGAACGGCCGGCCGTCCTTATCCAGGATGCCGTCATTATTCGAATCAGTCCAGCCGGCTTCCTCCAGCAGCGCGTAGGCCCGGTCCGGATCGTAGGGATAGGGCTGCAGGCTCTCGTTGACGAAATTGTTGAATGGCGAGAGCGGCCCCGGAAGCACGACCGCGCGGCCGCCGTAGATCTGCTCAACCAGCAGGTCCTTGTCAACCAGGTAGTTCAGCGCCTGGCGCACGCGCACATCGTCGAACGGCGGCTGGTTGACGTTCATCTCCATCCACTTGGGCTGGGTGCCGGGCGCGGTCTTGACCGTCACCTGGTTGTTCCCCTCCAAACGGGGCAGCAGATCGGAGGGCACGTTCTGGATGATATGCACCTCACCGGCGAGCAGCGCCGCCACCCGGGTGGAAGCCTCCGGGATCACCCGGAAGATCACCCGGTTTACGCAGGCCGGGTCGGTTGGCGCCAGGTCCGGAGCGCCGCCGTAGTAATCGTCAAAGCGCTCCAGAACCACTTCCTCCAGCCCTTCGGAGGCGGAAACAAACTTGAACGGCCCGGTGCCGATGGGGTGCTCGACAAACCCCTGCGTACCTACTCTTTCAATGTAAGCTTTGGGCACAATCTGCTGGTGAACCAGCAGCTGCATGGCCGGCGGCCAGGGCGCGTTGAAATGGAAGCGAACGGAGTAATCGTCCAGTCTCTCCACCGATTCGAGAGGAGATATCAGCCCTTTGCGCGGAGAAGAATGCACTTCCGGATATTCAATCTGGCCGTCCAGAATGATGCGCTCGAAGGTGAAGACCACGTCATCAGCGGTCATCTCAGTGCCGTCGTGAAACAGCACCCCCTGGCGCAGCACCACATCCATGGTGACATCGTCCACCCACTCAATCGATTCAGCCAGCTCCAGGTGAACTCCGCTGCGCGTGTCCCGGGTGACCAGCCCGTCAAACATGTTGCGGATCACGGTTTCTGCCGTCCGGTCGCGGTGATCCGCCGGGTCCAGCGTGATCGGTGACGCAGCCAGGCCCACCACCAGGGTGGTGGCGTCTCCTGTGGCTGTGGTGGGCACAGCCGGCTGGGTTTCCATCCCCGGCCCGGGCGCCTGCGTTTCCTGTGTTGCCACAGGCGCCGGCGAACAGGCCGCCAGCAGCGCGACGATCAGCAGGAGCGCCATGCCCTTCCATCCGGAAAATGCGTTCTTATTCATATCTCCCTCCTAAGATGATCCAGAACGATCCCCGACCGGTTCCATATCTTAACCGCCTCGGGAGGATAACTCCAAAACGTTTTGGTGCGAATCAAAAAAAACTTGCCACCCGTCCAATTACTGATGTTCCCCCTTACCCTTCTTGAACGGGCCGCGCGGAAAGAAAACGGTAAAAAGATTATAAAAGGAACAAACCGGCAAAGTCAACCCGGTTAATAAAGGTTTTTTCCTCCGAGATGGCGAGAAATACCGATATAATGGCGGTACAACTAAAACGTTTTGGAAGGGCGGTATTATGACCATCCGCGAACTGGCGAAAAAACTCAATTTATCGATTACCACCGTGTCCAGGGCGCTGGATGGCTACAGCGATGTGGCCGAAGAAACCCGCCGGCGAGTGATCGAAGCCGCCCAGGAAATGGGCTACGAACCCAGCTTCGCCGCCCGCCAGCTGCGCCGCAAGCGAACCGACACCCTGGGCTACATCCTGCCCACCAGTTCACCGCGCTTCTCCGACCCCTTCTACACCACCTTTTTGACCGGACTGTGCGACGAGGCCGCCTCGCAGAACATGGACCTGCTGGTCACCTCCAGCCCGCCGGAGAGCGAGGAGGAAAAAGAGCAGTACCGCCGCATGGTCCAGTCCCACCGGGTGGACGGCATCATCCTCAACCGCACCCGCATCAACGACTGGCGGGTGGAGTTCCTTACCGAGCACAAATTCCCCTTTGTGGCCCTGGGCAAGGGCAAGACCGAGGCCGCCTTCCCCTACATCGATGTCGCGGACGAGGCTCTGTTCGAAGAGCTGGTCGCCCACCTCTCAAACCGCGGACACCAGCGGATCGGGTTTATCGGCACCACGCCCAGCCTGGTCATCCAGCAGGACCGCTTCGCCGGCTACCTGCGGGGACTGGAGCGCGCCGGGCTTGAATTTGACCCGGCGCTGGTCCGCCAGGTGCGGCTGACCGAGAACGACGGCTACCTGGCCGCCAGAGAGCTGCTGGCGCTGCCAGAGCCGCCCACCGCGATCCTCGGCATAAACGACCTGACTGCGCTGGGCGCCGTCCGCGCAGCCAAGGAGCAGGGCATCTACATCGGCACCGAGCTGGCCATCGCCGGCTATGACGGCATTAAAGAAACTGAATACACCGTTCCCCCGCTGACTACCGTACTGCAGCCCACCTACGAAATCGCCCGCACGCTGGCCCGCATGCTGGTGGAGCTGATCGACGGGCAAATCCCGCCGGACACAGTGGTCCCGGTTCAACCCACCCTGGTCATCCGCGCCTCCACCGGATAAGGTATCATTACCTGAAACTGGTTGAGGTGCTTATGAGCGAATCAGAACTTTTCGCCTGGGTGGTATTACCGATTCTGATCTTCTTCGCCAGGGTGATCGACGTGACCCTGGGTACGATTCGCATTATCCTGGTTTCTCGCGGCCAAAGGCGCATCGCTCCCCTGCTGGGCTTCTTTGAAGTGCTCATCTGGGTAATTGCCATCGGGCAGGTGGTCCAAAACCTTTCCTCGGTGACATCCTATCTGGGCTACGCCGGCGGGTTCGCCGCGGGGAACTACGTCGGCATGCTGATCGAAGACCGCCTGGCCCTGGGTACGCTGGTGGTGCGCACCTTCATGCCCTCCGGCGGGGACGACCTGGTCCGGCGGCTTCGCGAAGCCGGTTTCGGGGTGACCGCGGTGGACGGACAGGGCGCCACCGGCCCGGTGAAGCTGGTGTTCACTGTGGTCAAGCGCAAACAGCTCAAGAAGGTCACGCAGATCATCCACGAGGTCAATCCAAAGGCGTTCCTCACCATCGAGGACGTGCGCTCGACCGAGGAAGGCATTTTCCCGCAGTCAGAGCTAAACCACCGCCTGCAGTTCCGGCTGCGCAAAGGCAAGTAAGCCTTCCGCTTTCAGAAAACACAAAGCCCCGGCGGTGTGCCGGGGCTTCAATTGTTATCCGTTCTCCAGTCTAGCGGCGCTTCCGCTTCCGCTTTTTTCCCTGCTTGCCTGCTGCAGTGCCGCTCTCCGCCTTGCCATCCTGCGCGGCAGCGACAGCCTCCTTCACGGCAGGCTTATCGGCCTTCGACGGCACGGCTTCGCGCTGCTCAGGCGCGGGCATGGCCTGCCGGGTCGGCTGCACCTTGAACATGCGCGTGACCACACCGGCGCGGATGTCGGCCAGCAGCTGGGTGAAGAGCTCGGAGGCGCGGCCCTTGTACTGCACCAGCGGATCGCGCTGGGCATAGGCTTCCAGGCCGATGGACACACGCAGCGCGTCCATACGCGTCAGGTATTCCACCCACAGCTGCGAAATCACGTTCAGCAGCAGCTGCCGGTAGAACTCGTTCTGAAGCCGCCAGCCCAGGATTTCAACAACTATGTCGCGGTCCTCGGGGCTAAAGCTGCGCAGCGGCTGTTCCAGCAGCTCTTCCATGCGCTCGCTGCCAAATCGGTTCGCCAGGCGGGTGCGTACCCGCTCGTCCAGCTGTGAGAGGGTGACATCCGCTGCGGAAAGACGGTTCCAGTCCGCCAGGCCCAGGGCGCGCCTGTTGGCTTCCTTGGCCCCGCGCAGGTGCTCCAGCACTTCGCTGCGCAGTTCAGCAGCCTGTCGCCCGCCCAACAGACGCGCAGCGTAATAGATGTAGTTCAGCCGCAGGTACATCTGGAAAGTCTTGCGGTGCGTCGCGGCGTCGAAGGATACCCGTGTACCCTGGCCAATGGCCAGCAGCAGCCGCAGCAAATCGCTGTCCGCCGGCATGACGCCCTCCGGCAGGCGGCTCAAGGCCTGGTCAAGGTCGGAGGCTACCTGGCCGTTCGGGCCGAGCAGCGCGCTCTTGCGCCGCTCGAACACCGCCTCGACCTCATCCAGCACGTCGTCCGAAAGCTCGAGCCAGTCCTTGCCCTGCAGATCGGCCGGCGCCAGGTTAAACCCGTCCAGACGGCGCTTCAGCGCGCCCACCAGACGGTCCAGCGTGGCGGAGGTGAGCTGGCTGTCCACCTGCTCGCGGATCTGGTCGAAGACCTCCGGGTCTCCATCCATCAGCTGGCGGATCTGCCCGCCGGAAAGCCTCAGAGGCGTGCGCACCAGGTTGGACAGCTCGTTGACCACATCCTGCGGTTTTTCGACCAGGCCGCCTTCTTCGTCTTCCTCATCCGCACCCAGGCCGCGGCCTTCCTGGAAGGTGTCAATGGCGTCAAAGCGCTCCTGGCGCTGCCGTTCCAGGGTTTCCTCCAGGCGATCCAGCATCTCCTGGGTAGCGCGCAGCAGGTGCTCCTTTTCGGCTTCCAGCGCCTGGCCGGCCACTTCGAGATAGGCCTGCTTCAGATCGGCCGGAGAAGCGCCGGCGGCGGGCAGATGCTTCTTCAACGCGCCCAACACCAGGTTCAGGGCGAATGTCGGGTAAATATCATTCCCGACCAGCACCGGCGGCTGGATTTCCTCCAGATAGCCCAGCAGCTTCCAGGGGCCTTCCTCATCTTCGTCAAAGGCTGCCGGAATGCGGTTGGAGATATCCGCCTCCAGCATGGCCTCCACGTCCTCAGTCAGGTCTTCCTTGGTGAAGACCATGTCGCGCTGCGAGTAGATGCGCTTGCGCTGGGCGTTGAGCACGTCGTCGTATTCCAGCAGGTGCTTCCGGACGTCAAAGTTGGCGCCTTCCACGCGGGTCTGCGACTGTTCCACCAGCCGGCCGACCAGGTTGCTCTCGATCGGCAGGCTTTCGTCGATGTTCAGGCGCTTCATCAGCGCTTCCACCTGCCCGCCGCCGAACAGGCGCATCAGCTCATCTTCCAGCGATAGGTAGAAGCGCGAGGAACCCGGGTCACCCTGGCGGGCGGAACGGCCGCGCAGCTGGTTGTCAATGCGGCGGGCCTCATGCCGCTCGGAGCCGATCACATGCAGGCCGCCCAGTTCGCGCACCTTATCGGCCTCGTCCATCTGCTTGAGGAAAGCGCGCACCGACTCCTCGTACACCCCGTACTGGTCCGGGGAGAGATTCTGCAGCGCCTGGCGGATTTGCTGCATGTTCATGCCGTAGGGGTCAATCCCGGCCTTGTCCAGCACGCGGGTGACGTCCCGGTAGATCTCCTCATCCAGCTCGCCGCCCAGCTTGATGTCCACACCACGGCCGGCCATGTTGGTGGCGATGGTCACGGCACCGTAGGCGCCGGCGCGGGCGATGATCTGCGATTCCTCGTCGTGCTTGCGCGCGTTCAACACCTGGTGCGGGATGCCGCCCTGCAGCACCTTGAGCAGCCTGTCCCGGTCCTCGGGACGCAGCCCCAGCAGCGAAATCAGCGTATCCAGGTTCTCCGGATCCTCCACCGAGATGGTGCTCAGCCCGTTGGCGCGCCCAAACTGCCGCATCTCGGCCGTGTTCAGAGAATCCAGCGGTTTGTTCAGGAAGGCCAGCTCAGGGATGGCAGTCTCGGCCTGCTGGCGGTTGTGCTTTTTCAGCCAGGCCTCACGCAGCAGCAGAGTCTGCGCCAGCCGGCGCAGCGGTTCCGAACCCAGCCGATCGGAGAGCCGCTCAGAGTGCTCCACCGAGGTGGTGCCGATCAGCTGAGGCCGCCCGAAAATGTGATAGCGCAGGATCTCCAGGGTGATGGCCCGCAGCTTGGCCTCTTCGGTGCGGTAGACCACATCCGGGTAGTCCTTACGCTTGAAGAACACCGGCTTGCGGGAGGGGTCGTTTAGCCGGGCGTAATAGGTGTATCGGTAGCCGTCGGCGTCCTTGTCCGTCACCTCCACCAGCGAAGCGTTCAGCCCGATGGCGTTGTACTCCAGGTTGGTGGGGATGGGAAGCACGTCCAGCTTGTAAATCTTGGAGAATTCCTCGGCTTCCGTCAGCGCCGTACCGGTCATACCGGCCAGCTTTTCATACATGCGGAAGTAGTTCTGGATGGTGATGGTGGCGTAGGTGATGGTTTCCGGCTCCACCCGGACGCCTTCCTTGGCCTCCACGGCCTGGTGCAGGCCCTCGGACCAGCGGCGGCCCGGCATTAACCGGCCGGTGAACTCGTCCACGATAACCACCTTGCCGCCCTGCACGATGTAATCCTTGTTCCGCCTGTAAAGATGCTGCGCGCGCAGTGCCTGCTCCAGGAAACCCAGCAGGCGAGCCTGTTCCGGGCTGATGTCTTCCGGCCGGTCCGGGTCGCGCAGCGGGGTCTGCAGCAGCTCTTCGACGTGCGCCTCGCCTACCTCGGTCAGGGTGACGTTGCGGTCTTTTTCGTTGATCTCGTAGTCTTCCGGGTTGAGCGCGCGAACCACCTGGGCCATGCGCACGTACCACTCGGTGTCCTCCGAGGCCGGCCCGGAGATGATCAGCGGCGTGCGGGCCTCGTCGATGAGCACGTTGTCGACCTCGTCGATGATGGCGTAATAGTGACCGCGCTGCACCCGCTCCTTGAGCGAGTTGGTCAGGTTGTCGCGCAGGTAGTCGAAGCCGAACTCACTGTTGGTGCCGTAGGTGATGTCGGCGTTGTAGGCCTCCACCCTGTCCACCAGCACCAGCTGGTGCTGGTCCTCCACCGCCGAGGTCTTTTCCAGGTCCACCAGAAAGGCCTTCTTACCGTTCTCGGTGCGGGCGGCCATCTGCAGCACGCCCACGCTCATCCCCAGCAGCGAATAAATCGGCGCCATCCAGCGAGCGTCGCGGCGGGCCAGGTAATCGTTGACGGTGATGATGTGCACGCCCCGGCCGGTCAGCGCGTTCAGGTAAACCGGCAGGGTAGCCACCAGGGTCTTGCCTTCGCCGGTGCGCATCTCAGCGATCTTGCCGTGATGCAGCACCATGCCGCCGATCATCTGCACGTCGTAGTGCCGCAGCCCGAGCGTGCGCTTGGAGGCCTCGCGGACGGNNCCAGCAGGTCATCCAGCGTCTCGCCGCCGGCCAGCCGCTGGCGGAACAGGGCGGTCTGCCTTCGCAGCTCATCCTCGCTCATGGCCTCAAAGCGAGGCTCCAGCGCGTTGATTTTCTCCACCACGGCGGCGTATTTTTCTATTTCTTTTTTATTGGGGTCGCCCCCAAGCATGCGTGCGATTTTCTGAAACATGCGAATGCATACCTTTTTTCAATTTCCGTCTAGGGGAGGAATTATAGCATACAGACATGAGCGGCTATTAAGCCGCCCCCTCCGGCAGGGCTGGAGGGGGCGTTCGAACACATCCAGAGTTAAAGCTAAATGCTGATGGCGTGACCTTCGGCGTCGTGCGCCGCCTCCATCAGCACCTCGCTCAGGGTCGGGTGAGCGTGCACATTGCGCGAGATTTCCTCGGTGGTCAGCTCCCACTTCTGGGCCAGGGTCAGCTCGGGCAGCAGTTCGGACACATCCGGGCCGATCATGTGCGCGCCCAGAATCTCGCCGTACTGTTTATCCACCAGGATCTTGGCAAAGCCGGTGTAATCCCCCAGCCCCAGCGCCTTGCCGTTGGCCTGGAAGGGGAAGCGGCCGACCTTGTAGTCGCGGCCCTGCTCGCGGGCCTGTTCCTCGGTCAGGCCAAAGGAAGCCACCTGCGGATGGGTGTAGACCGCACGCGGCATCATGGTGTAATCCAGCGGCATGGTCTCCACCCCGGCGATGGTCTCCGCGGCGACGATGCCCTGCGCGGAAGCGACATGAGCCAGCAGCAGCTTGCCGGTCACATCGCCGATGGCGTAAATGCCGGGGACGTTGGTGCGCATGTACTCATCAATGACCACAAAGCCGCGCTTGTCCAGCTCGACGCCGGCAGCTTCCAGGCCGATATCGGCTGTGTTGGGCTTGAAGCCGGTGGCGACCAGCGCCTGCTCGGCTTCCAGCGCCTGCTGCTGGCCATCCTTGCTCACGGTCACCCGCACGCCGCTGTCAGTGGCTTCGACCTTCTCCACCCGCGCGCCGGTGAGCAGCTTCACGCCGCGTTTTTCGAAGACCTTGGTGAGCTCTTTACTCATTTCCTCGTCTTCCAACGGGATGATGCGCGGCAGCATCTCCACCACGGTTACCTCCGTGCCGTAGGAGGACCACACGTCCGAGAACTCGATGCCAATCGGCCCGCCGCCGATCACGATGACCGATTTGGGCTGGCGGGTCTGCAGAATGGCCTCGCGGAAGGTGAGCACCTTTTCGCCGTCCACCTCCACGCCGGGGATGACCGCGGCACGCGAACCGGTGGCCAGGATGATATTTTTGGCCTGGATTTCCTCGGTGCTGCCGTCCTCACCGGTGACCACCAGGCTCTTCGGACCGGTCAATTTGGCAGTGCCGGTTTTGACATCAATCTTGTTCTTGCGCATCAGGAAGCCAACGCCCTTAACCAGGCGGTCGGACACCTGCCGGCTGCGTTTGACGGCCGCGCTGAAATCCAGCTGCAGATTCTCAAAGGAAATACCGAATTCTTTCGCCCGCTCGCGCAGGATGTGAGCCAGTTCAGCATTGCGCAGCAGCGCTTTGGACGGAATACAGCCAACATTCAGGCAGATGCCGCCCAGTTTTTCCTTTTCCACCACGGCGGTCTTCTGCCCCAGCTGGGCAGCACGAATCGCGGCGACGTATCCGCCGGGACCGCCGCCAATGACGACAACATCATACTCGCTCATTGCTACTTCCTCGTTATTGGAATGGATCGACTCGGCTCGATCGAATGACGACGTCAGCGGAAGGTGATTGGCCGATCCCTACACCCACCTGGCTTCATTATACCCGCAAGCGCTCGCCCGACCCCGCCGGAAGCGCTCGCAAAAAGGCCCGCATCCAGGCCAGCCGTGCGGGCGGCACCTTCTCCGGGGCCAGCAGGGTCAGGGCGAAGGTCTCGGCAAAGTCTTCGGCGACGTTGAGGTTGGCATACGATCCCGGAGGCCAGTGCTCCCGCGGAGTCACCCGCCAGGGATAATCGCGCCTGGGGAGGAACCGCAGCCCGGCCCGGGCGGGCATTCCGCCCACCGCCCGCACCATGCGGTCGGCCGGCCCGCCACCCACGAAGGTGGCCGGCAGCCAGCCGCCCAGGTGGTTATCCAGCACGTGGCCCATTTCATGGAAGATGTGCCCGTGCGGGTGAGCGCTGGACTCGAACCCCTCGCACATCGAGACCACATGCCGGGGAAAGACAAAGCTTTTGCCCTTCAGCGGGCCAACACGCCCGGCAATGCCGGCTCGCCTAAAGCGGGCCGGCAGGTACTGCGGCACCCAGCCGCCGGGCGGGCGGCCCTGCAGGTCGGCGATCAGCCGCTCCAGAGCCTGCCCGGCCTCCCACAGCACGGTCAGCTGCGGTTCGCTCCACTCTCCGGTGACGATCCAACCCAGCCCGTCGCGCAGATCGCGCCGCAGGCTGAGCAGTCTGTGCATCTCAGGACCAGTTTTCAAGGGTTTCGACGACCTTGCTCAGGAATGCGTCCGCGCTGGCCCCATCCAGCGCGCGGTGATCAAAGGTTAAGGACAGGTACACCATCGGCCGCACGGCGATGGCGTCTTCATCGACCACCACCGGCCGCTTCTGGATGGCCCCCACTCCCAGAATCCCGACCTGGGGCTGGTTGATCACCGGAGTTGCAAAGAGCGAGCCGGCCGTGCCGTGATTGGTGATGGTGAAGGTGCCGTTCTTGATCTCGTCGGGCTTGAGCTGGCGGCTGCGGGCGCGCCCGGCCAGGTCAGCCACCGCCCGCGCCAGGCCCAGCAGCGAATAGCTGTCCGCCCGGTGAATGACCGGAACGATCAGGCCCTCCTCGCCGAGCGAAGTGGCAATGCCAACGTTGATTTCTCCGTGCAGCAGCAGGCCCTCCTCCGTCCAGGAGGCGTTCACCTGCGGATAAGCCTTCAACACGGCGACCGCCGCGGCGATGAAATAGGGCGTATACGTCAGCCGCGCGCCGTCGCGCTCATAGGCTGCCTTGTTGGCCTCTCGATGGCGCACCACCCGCTGCAGGTCGGCTTCCATTACCGTGGTGACATGCGGCGCGGTGCGCTTGCTGATCACCATGTGTTCGGCGATGGAGCGGCGCATCCTGGAATGCGGTACCAGGCGGTCTCCGGGAGCCATTCCGGCAGCCGGCGCTGCGGGCCGCTCCTCCCGGGCCGGCGTTTCGGCCGCTTCTGGCTGCGCCGGCGGAGCTTCCCTTGAGGCTGTTCCAAACTGCAGCTCGGTGGGTCGGAAGAGGTCGCCTTCGCCCGGCGTTTCCCAGGCCGGTCGTTCCTCCATTCTTTCGCGCTTGCGCTGCTCGATGTAGTCGCGCACGTCCTTCCTGGTGATCCGGCCACCCTGCCCGGTGCCCCGGATTTGCGTCAGATCGACATTTTCCTCCCGGGCCATACGGGCCACCACCGGGGAGATAAACCCCAGGTCGCTGTCCCTCCCGGCGCGCGGAGGCGCTGCCGCCGGCTGGCCGTTGCCCCCGGCGGTTTCCGCTTCCTGCGGGGACGTGGCTGTCTGCCCGTCCGCACCGCCGCCCTCCTCGGGAATGTCCTCCCCCGGCTCCCCGATCCAGGCAATGGTGGTCCCCGCCGGGACGGTTTCGCCCTCCGGTACAATGATCTTGAGCACGGTTCCGCTGGCCGGGCTGGGTACTTCGGTGTCCACCTTGTCGGAGGCCACCTCCAGCAGGGTCTCAAATTCCTCGATCGTCTCGCCTTCCTGCTTCACCCAGCGGCCGATCGTGCCTTCCACCACCGATTCACCCAGTTTTGGCATCACAATTCTGGTGGCCATGTTTCCCTACCTCCTGAAGCCGCGGTCCGGCTAGTACTCGGCCAGCGACCGGATGGCCGCGGCGATTTTGTCCGGGTTGAGCATGAACCACTCCTGCATCGGGTGGCTGAATGGCACAGCGGGCACGTCCGGCCCGGCCAGACGGCGCACCGGGGCGTCCAGATCCTGGAAACCGTGTTCGGCGATGGTCGCGGCAACCTCGGCGCCGTACCCGCCGGTCAGGTTGTCCTCGTGCACGATCAGCGCCTTGCCGGTCTTCCGGACCGAAGCCAGAATGGTCTCCCGGTCCACCGGGTAAAGGGTGCGCAGGTCCACCACCTCCACGTCGATGCCCTCTTTCGCCACCTGCTCGGCCGCCTGCAGGGCATAGAAATGCATCATCCCGTAGGCGAACACGGTCAGGTCCTGCCCCTCGCGGGTGACCTCCGCCGGGCCAATGGGAGTGATGTAATCCCCCTCGGGCACCTCGCCCTTGATCAGACGGTAACCCTTCTTGGGCTCAAAATACATGACCGGGTTGTTGTCACGCACCGCCGCCTTGAGCAGCCCCTTGGCGTCCCGCGGGTTGGAGGGGATGACCACCTTCAGCCCGGGCACGTGGGTGAAAAAGGCCTCCACGCTCTGGGAGTGGTACAGCCCGCCGCCGATGCCCCCGCCGTACGGCGCGCGGATTACCATCGGCACCATCCACTGGCCATCGGAGCGGTAATACATCTTGGCCGCCTCGGAGACAATCTGGTTGAAGGCCGGGTAGATGAAGTCGGCGAACTGGATCTCGCAGATGGGCCGCATCCCGTACAGCGCGGCGCCGATACCCACCCCCACAATGGACAGCTCCGCCAGCGGGGAGTCGATCACCCGGTCCGGGCCGTACTTCTCGTAGAGGCCCTGCGTCGCCCGGAATACGCCCCCGCGCACGCCGACGTCCTCACCGACGATGAAGGTGTCCGGATCGCGGGCCAGTTCTTCGTCCATCGCCTGCCGGATGGCTTGAATCAGAGTCATCTCAGCCATAGGTCACCTCCGCTTCGGCGTACACTTTCCCGGCGGCCTCGCTGACGTCCGGGTACGGCGCGGATTCGGCGTAGCGCACCGCCTCGTCGACGATCTCTTTGACCCTTGCCTCCATCTCGTCCACCTGCGCCTGATCGATCACGCCCTCGTCCAGCAACCTGCTGCGGGTCAGCAGCAGCGGATCGCGCTTCTTGTGCTCCTCCACCTCTTCGCGGGTGCGGTAGGTGCGGTCATCGTCGTCCGAGGAATGCGGGGTGATGCGGTACATGTCGGCTTCGATCAGGGTCGGCCCGTCCCCGGCGCGCGCCCTTTCCACCGCCTCCGAGACCGCCTGGAACATGGCAAACACATCCGTCCCGTCGACCTTGATCCCCGGCAGCCCCAGCCCGCAGGCTTTATCCGCCGAGCTGGCCACCGCCATCTGCCGTTCTTTGGGCACCGAGATGGCGTACTGGTTGTTCTGGACCACGAAGACCACCGGCAGCCGGTGAACGGCGGCCCAGTTGACCCCCTCATACCACTCCCCCTGCGAGGTGGAGCCTTCGCCGATGGTGGTCAGCACACACTTATTCTCCTTGCGCAGCTTCATCGCCAGCCCGATCCCGGCCGCGTGTGTGATCTGCGTGGCCACCGGCGCGGAGTGGCTGACGATGTTCATCTCGCGCAGGCTCCAGTGGCTGGGCATCTGCCGCGCCCCGGAGGTCGGCTCGCCCTGTTTGCCCATCAGCGCCAGCATGAAATCGCGCGGCTTCATCCCCAGCGCAAGCATCAGCGCCAGGTCGCGGTAGTACGGCACCACCCAGTCCTCGCCCCTGTGGATCGCCAGGGCGGCGCCCACCTGGGCGGCTTCATGGCCGATGCCGGAAATGTGAAAGGCAATTCTCCCCTGCCGGTGCAGCACCCAGGCGCGCTCATCCGTGCGCCTGGCGAGCAGCATCAACCAGTACATCTCACGCTTAACATCGTCGGTCAGATCCATTCGGCTTCTCCTTTGACCCGCCGATCCGGGCAGGCCAGTGTCCCCCAGTGAAAAACGCCCTTGTTCGGGTTAAGTGTAGCATAAGGCTGGAAATGACCGCCCGGGCCGCGGCGCGAATGAAAAGGGCCGTCCTTTCGGACGGCCCCGGTAGGCGATGCAGTTGTAAGGCTCAATTGACCCCGTAGCGGGCCTGCAGGAAGGCGTCGGCGGCCTGCCCCAGCATCAGGTGCAGCAGCAGGTCCTTGTGGGTCTTGATGAAGGGCAGCTCGTAGCGGTCCTCCAACACGGGCATCAGGTAGGAGGCCGGGCGGTAGGTCAGCGGCTCTTCGGAGTCGCCGAGCACCTGGCGGACCACTTCCTCGTTCGGCTTGGCCGGGGTGCGGCCAAACTCGCCCTTGAGCAGCATGCGGAACTCGTTTGAAGCGAAGGTGTAGCGGCCCATCAGCAGGTTGAACGCCGCCTGCGAGCCGACGATCTGGCTGGTGGGCGTGACCAGGGGCACGTAACCGGCATCCCGGCGCACGTTGGGGATCTCCTGCATGACCTTGTCGAGCAGGTCTTCCTGGCCCATCTGCCGGAGCTGGTTCTGCAGGTTGCTCAGCATACCGCCCGGGATCTGCGACTGGAAGATGCGGTCGTCGTAGTTGGGGTAGCCCAGGTCCTGGAGCATCTGGCGGGAGATGGCCAGCGCCTTTTCCACACGCTCCTTCTCCGGATTGGACAGCAGGTCCAGGATTTCTTCCACCTGCTTGCGGTTGATGTCCTCAAAGCGCAGCGGGCGGTAATACTTGCCGTAGTACGAGATATAGCTCTTGAGCTCTTCGAAGATCTTGAACAGCTCCGCCTGGATCTTGAGCAGCACGTCCTTGTCCAGCCCGTGGTCCAGGCCCAGCTCTTCGGCGAACACGATCAGCAGCTCGACCGGCGGGTGCGAGGAGCCGCCTGCGAAGGGCGTGATGCAGGTGTCGACGGAGGTGGCCCCGTACATCATGCCGATCACGCCGTTGAGCAGGCCCACGCCGGTGGTGGTGTGCGAGTGCATGGCGATGGGCAGGCTGGTGTTGGCCCGCAGGCCGCGCACAAGATCGACCGCGTCGGTCGGGTAGAGCAGGCCGGCCATGTCCTTGATGGCCAGCTGGTCGGCGCCCATCTCCTCCAGCTTCCTGGCGTACTGGATGAAATAATCCACAGTATGCACCGGGCTGACGGTGTAGGAGATGGCCGCTTCCGCTTTGGCTCCGTAGGCCTTGGTGGCCAGCAGCGAGGTGGACAGGTTGCGCTCATCGTTGAGCGCGTCGAACATGCGCATCACCCCGACGCCCGAAGCGACCGCCTGTTTGATGAAGGCGATTACCAGATCATCGGGATAGGGCTGGTAGGCGAACAGGTTCTGCCCGCGCAGCAGCGCCTGGATTTTCTGACGACCGCCCAGGACCTTGGCGAAGGTTTCCAGACGCTCCCAGGGATCCTCGTGCGTAAAGCGCACGCAAGCGTCTGGAATAGCCCCGCCCCACAATTCCATCACCTCGAACCCAGCATCGTCAATTAATTTGAGCACCCGTAAACATTGCTCCAGAGTCATGCGAGTGGCCGCCAGACTCTGGTTTCCATCCCGCAGTGTCAGGTCAGTGAATTGTATTTTGGTGGTCATCGTTGGTCCTCTGATGATATTTTTTCAGGCGGTTGCCCGCCTGTTCTAGTCCGTCCTAATCGACCCCTCTTTCCCCCCTAGTATAGATTATAGGAAGTAAAGTCAAGAAAAAAATGTCTCGAAGCTCCTGTTTAAATTGTGACGAAATGCACTTTTCGCAGTGCATCGGCCTATTCTCGACAGATAAAAGGCGCGGACCCGGTCCGCGCCTTTCGTTTCTTCGTGTGATAGAGGTGTCAGCTGCGCGATTCAGGCAGGCTGGTATACCCCATGGCCTGCAGCATGTCGCGGTTGGTGGCGAACTTATACCAGGCCAGGCCCAGTTCTTCTGCGCGCTGCTTTTCCATCTCCTCCAGGCACAGAAGGTCATCCAGCGTGATGAAGACCTTCTCGCGGCTGCGCAGCAGGTCCTCCAGTCGTTTGAGGCCCTGCGAGGCTTCGTCCAGCGGCTGCAGCGTATTCAGATACTGCAGCACGGCCTTCGCCCCGTTGATCCCGTCCCGGCGGGCGACGCCCACCAGCCCGGTGCTGGCCTTCCGCGCCCATCCGGCCACAAACACGCCCTCGACCGGCTTGCCGGCCGCCTCATCGTAGACTTCGTAGCTGATGCCTTCCACCGGGAAGCGCGGGTTCCGGTTCTTGACGAATTCGGTGCCCCGGGTGGGCAGGCCCACATGCTCGTCCACCGAGTCGCCGATGGCGAAGATGACGGTGTCCACATCCAGCACTTCCCGCTGGCCGGTCCCGCGGGCGCGAACATGTCCGTCCTGCAGGTACAGCTCGTTCTTCTCCACCTCCAAGCCGGTGACCTGGCCGTTCTCGCCCAGAATGCGCACCGGAGAAACCATGAAGCGGATGATGAAGCGGGTATCCCCCTTACGCGGTTCGGCCTTCTGCACCACCGAATAGACCATGTTCTTCGGTTCTTCGGGGTTCTGCCCGAGCGCCCGCATCTGTTCCGCGGCGGCTTCGATCTCGCGGTCGAAGTGCTCCAGGTCCAGGTTGGCCGCAACGTCGGCGAATTCCTTTTTTTCGAACTTGATCTCACCCGGCCCCCGGCGAGCGACCGCAATCACCTCGTCGACCTGGTGGTAGGCGATCAGGTAGTGGGTGATGTCCACCATCACATTCCCGATCCCCACCACGGCAACGCGCTTGCCGATCTTGAACTCCTGCTCGCTGTACGGCGGCAGGGAGTTATAGTGGTACACCAGGTCCTTGGCATGGTAAACGCCCGTCTGCCGCTCACCCGGCAGGCCCAGCCACTTGGTCCCCTGAGCGCCCACTGTGATCAACACCGACTGGAACCCCAGCTCCCAGAAATCCTCCAGGTTGAGGTCCCCTTTTCTACCGACAATCACATTACCGTAATAATGCACCTGCGGAAGCTGAAGGATCTGCCGGAACTGCGCCCGAAGGCCCTCTTTCATCTTGAGCTTATCGGGAAAGATACCGTATTCGGCCAGTCCGCCGGGTTTGATATCGCGGTTGATCAGCGCAACTTCAACCCCATGGGTGGCCAGCTCTCTGGCTGCAAAAAGCCCGGCCGGCCCGGCGCCAACTACTGCCGCAAGGAACTTCTTCTCATCCTCCATTTTTTGAGTCCTTCCCCCGTGTCTATCCCCTATGTTGACCCTATTAGTATTATATCCAGAACCTGTATAAACAAAAGGGTTTCACCTTCTATGCTATAAAAGTATCAGGGCCGCACGTTCCCCGGATACATTGAGGAAAAAATCCTGGCAGGCCATCTGCCGCCGATAGAAAGGTTTCTACCAACCCGATGGAATCCATTCAAATCACCACCATGGGCCCGGTCATCAGGACCACGCTGCCAAATGGCCTGCAAATATTATTAAAGGAAATCCATACCGTGCCGCTGATCAGTCACTGGGTATGGTACCGGGTCGGCTCGCGGGATGAGATTCCCGGCCAGCGGGGCATCTCGCACTGGGTGGAACACATGCTGTTTAAAGGTACCCCGGAGTACCCCGCCCGGCTGATGGACCGGGTGATCTCGCGCGAAGGCGGTGTGTGGAACGCCTTCACTTACCTGGACTGGACCACCTTCTTCGAGACCATGCCGGCCGACAAGATCGATATCGCCCTGCGGCTGGAAGCCGACCGCATGCAAAACACCAGCTTCGACCCGCTGGAGGTGGAATCCGAGCGCACCGTCATCCTCTCCGAAATGGAGGGCAAGGAGAACGACCCGCTCCAGCGGCTGGGCGACGCCGTGCAGCAGGCCTCCTTCGACATCCACCCCTACCGGCATCCGGTGATCGGCGAGAAATCGGACCTAAAAATCATCTCTCGAGAGGACCTGTACCAGCATTACCGGCGGCACTACCACCCGGGCAACGCGCTGATCGGCATCGCCGGGGATTTCCAGGCCGAGCGCATGCTGGAACGGCTGATTGAGCTGTACCGGGACATTCCCATCGGCCCGGAGGCCGACCGCTCCGTGGCCCGCGAAGGCCCGCTGACGGCCGAGCGCCGGGTGGAAGTCAGAGGCCCGGGCAGCACCACCTATCTGGAGGTGGCCTACCGCGCCCCGACGGCGGTCAACCCGGACTTCTTCCCGCTGGCAGTGCTGGACAGCCTGCTGAGCGGCCCGATGAGCCTGAACATGTTCGGCGGCGGGGGCACCTCCCACAAAACCTCGCGCCTGTACCGCGCCCTGGTGGAAACCGAACTGTCGGTAAGCGTGTACGGCGGCATGCAGGCCACCATCGACCCCTTCCTTTACCACATCGGCTGCACCATCACCCCCGGGCGCAAATACGAAGAGACGCTCGCGGTGCTTGACGATGAAATCAAGCGCCTGCAGGACGAATTCGTGAAGCCCGAGGACATCCAGAGGGCCATCAAGCAGGCGCGCGCCATGTTCGCCTACGGCAGCGAGAACATCACCAACCAGGCCTTCTGGCTGGGCTACGCCGAGGTGTTCGCCACCTACAGCTGGTTCACCACCTATATGGACCGCCTGCAAGCCGTCACCCGGGAGGACATCCAGCGCGTCGCCCGGGATTACCTGCGGCCCGAACAGCGTGTCGTGGGAGTCTACCTGCCGACCGGGAGCAATGGAAGCGAGCAATGAACCTGAAACCTGCCAACTGGGACAGCCTGCCCGGCCCGGATGATATTCACCTGGCCGAATTACCAAACGGATTAACCCTACTCACCCGCAGCAATTTCAGCAGCCAGTCGGTGGTGATCAGCGGCTACCTGCCCGCCGGCAGCGTCTTCGACCCCGAAGACCGGCTGGGTCTGGCCTACTTCACCGCCGTCTCCCTTATGCGCGGTACGGCCGAGCGCTCCTTTCAGGACATTTACAACTGCCTGGAGGACGTGGGTGCTTCGCTCTCCATCGGCGCGGGGATGCACACCGCCAGTTTTGGGGGCCGCTCGCTGACCGAAGACCTGCCCCTGCTGCTGGGTCTGCTTTCCGACGCGCTGCGCCAGCCCACCTTCCCTGAAGTCTATGTGGAGCGGCTGCGCAGCCAGATGCTGGCCGCCATCGCCATCCGCGAAGAAGACACAGGCGACATGGCCTCGATCACCTTCGACCAGCTGCTCTTTGCCGGGCATCCCTACGCCCACCCGGAGGACGGCTACCGCGAAACGGTCCAGCGCATCAGCCGCGACGACCTGCACGCCTTCCACCGCACCCACTACGGCCCCCGCGGCATGGTGCTGGCGGTGGTGGGGGCTGTCGAGCCGCAGCAGGTGTTCGACCTGGCGGAAAAAGCCTTCGGCGGCTGGCAGAACCCGGCCCAGGTGGACGCTCCCAGGCTTCCGCCCCTGCGCCCGCTGACCGAGACCGTTCGCAAGCATGTGTTCATCCCCGGTAAAAGCCAGACCAACCTGGTGATGGGCACCTTCGGCCCCAAACGCACCTCCGAGGATCACCTGGTGGCGTCCATCGGCAACAACATCTTCGGACAGTTCGGCATGATGGGCCGGATCGGCGACGTGGTGCGCGAGCAGTCCGGGCTGGCCTACCATGCATCCGCCAGCCTGAACGCCTGGATCGACGCCGGCTCCTGGGAGGTCAGCGCCGGGGTCAACCCGGCCAACCTGGAGAAGACCATCGCCCTGATCAAGGACGAAATTCGCCGCCTGATCAGCGAGCCGGTCTCGCAGGAAGAACTGGAAGACAGTCAGAGCCATTACATCGGCCGCCTGCCCCTGTCGCTCGAATCGAATGCCGGTGTTGCGGCGGCGCTGCTGAAGATGCACCGCTTCAACCTGGGATTGGATTATTACAAGCGCTTCCCGGCGCTGGTCTCACAGATCACCGCCGAACAGGTGCTGGAAGTGGCCCGCAGGTACCTGGATCCCGAAAAGCTGGTCATCGTCAGCGCGGGGCCTGAGACCACCCCGGCAGGAGGCGTGCAGTGATCGTCCGTACCGGCGTCGACCTGCTGGAAACCAACCGCTTCGAGGGAATCAGCCCTGGAATTCGCCGCCGCTTCCTGCAGAGGGTGTATACTGAGCGGGAGCTGGCCCAGGCGCAGGACAACGACGAGACGCTGATCGCGCTGTTCTCTTCCAAGGAGGCCGTCTCCAAGGCCCTGGGCACGGGCATCGGCCCGGTCGCCTGGCGGGAAATCGAAATCCTGCACCAGCCCAGCGGCATGCCTGAAGTGCATCTGCACGGCCGGGCCAGGGAAATCGCCGGGGAGCTGGGCCTGTGTCACTGGTCGCTTAGCATCAGTCATTCTCGCAGCCACGTGGTCGCTTTCGTCATCGCTCTGGGCAGCGAACCGGAAGCGCCTGCCGGCGGGCAGGCAGGTGTATGAAGTTACTGGCCGTCAGTGACGTTGAACTGGGATTTATATACAACACCGGTATCGCCCAGCGCTTTTCAGACGTAGACCTGGTCGTGAGCTGCGGCGACCTGCCCTATTACTACCTGGAATTCATCGTCTCGATGCTCGACAAGCCGCTCTATTTCGTGCGCGGCAACCATGCGGGCACAGTGGAAAATGGCGTGGGCGGTCCGCGCACCTCCCCCTGGGGCGCGATCGATCTGCACCGGCGTGTCCTGCGGGCCGAATGCGGGCTGCTGCTGGCCGGTGTGGAGGGCAGCCTGCGCTACAACAACGGCCCCAACCAGTACACCCAGGGTGAAATGTGGACCATGGTGCTGCAAATGGTGCCGGCGCTGCTGATCAACAAGCTGCGCTTTGGGCGCTATCTGGATATCTTCGTCAGCCACGCGCCTTCCTGGGGCATCGGCGACATGGAAGACCTGCCCCACCAGGGCATCAAAGCTTTCCGCTGGCTGGTGGAGACCTTCCAGCCCGCTTACCACCTGCACGGGCACATCCACATCTACCGCACGGCCAAACTGGCCCCCACCCGGGTCGGGGCGACCACGGTGATCAATGCCTACGGTTACCGCGAGCTCACCCTGGACCTGCCCCAACTGCGGCCTTATACCGAGCGCTCCATGCTGGAAAGGAGGAAACCTGATGCGTGATGATCCGAACGCTTCCGGCCCCTCTTCCATCGACCGGTTAGCCAAAGAAGATTTTGAGCATGCGCTGAACAAAGCCTTCTGGCGCTCAATCGCCAGCTGGTTCCGCCGCGAGAAGAACGATCTGATCCCCTTCGACGAGGTCCGCCAGCGGCTGCCCCTGCGCGGGCAGCATTACATCTGTCTCTTATACACATCTCCGAGCCGCATTACATCGGCCTGCGGCAGGTGCCCCTCGACCGGGTGATCGGCAGCGTCGGCCGCTACCGCGACTTTGACAGGGCCTTTCTACCCAAGCGGCAGCAGACCGGCGAGCGCTGGATGAGCATCGACCGGGCCTACCTTCAGGATGTGGTCCTGCCGCCCATCGAGGTCTACAAGCTGGGTGACTTTTACTTCGTCAAGGACGGCAATCACCGCGTGTCTGTGGCCCGGGAACGCCGGCAGGCCTTCATCGACGCCTACGTGATCGAGTTCGACCTGACCGTTCCCGTGGACGAGAAAACCGATATCGACGAGCTGATCCGCCTGCAGGAGCACGCCGAGTTTCTGGCGCAGACCCGCCTGGACCAGCTGCTGCCGGAGGCCAGAGTGGAGCTAAGCCTGCCCGGCCAGTACGAGAAACTGCTGGAGCACATCAAGGTGCACCGCTGGTTTATGGGGATCGAGCAGCAGCATGAAGTCCCCTACGATGAAGCGGTCGTCTCCTGGTACCAGAACGTGTACATGCCTCTGGTGCGGGCCATCCGCCAGCTGAACATCCTCAAGCAGTTCCCCGGGCGGACCGAAACCGACCTGTATCTGTGGGTGATCGAGCACCTGTGGTACCTGCGCGACCAGTACGGCCAGGAGATCCCTCCGGAGGTGGCGGCTGCGCACTTCGCCGGAGAAAATGCCGCCCGCCCCCTGCGGCGCGTGATGGATGTGCTGCGCCGGCTGGGACGGGCGGTCCGGTCAAATCACAAATAGGGCGCAATCAGCCCTGAGGTGCCTCTCGCACCCCGATCCACAGGTGATGCGGCAGCACCATCTGGGTGGAGCGGATTTCCACGCCGGATTTCACCGCGGCGGCCTCTTTTGCCATGGAGGGATGGACAAAACAGATATTGGGGACCTGGCCGTACTTGCGGGCATAGTACTGCGCCGCGCGGTCCACTTTTTCGCTCAGCCCCGCTTTGGGGTCATTATCAAACCACAGCATTCCCACGTTCACTGTATCCTCCTGGCTGCCCGGGGCTTCATCTGACCGGCCTTCCCGGGCCATGATTCTCTCTGGCTCTATTATAGAACAATTGTGCTACTTTTGTCAACCGGGAACTCCAGTCCGGGGTCTGCCCAGCGGTCGAGAATTCCATTCCTTTAAACCGGGTTTTGAGGTATCCTTAACTCTGCGCATCAACCCTCTCTCTGGCAATATCCTGAGTTGTGAAATTCGATAACGCACAAGGAGGCAACGGTGATTAAGGAAACCATCAAGGAAGCTGAAACCCGCATGAACGGTGCTATCCAGGCCCTTGAAGATGATCTGGCTGGCATCCGCACCGGGCGGGCCACACCGGCGCTGGTGGAAAAATTACCGGTGGAATACTACGGCACTGCCACCCCGCTGATGCAGCTGGCCACCATCTCTGTTCCCGAACCGCGCACGCTGATGATCCGCCCCTTTGACGCCTCCTCGCTGAAGGCTATCGAACGCGCGATCATCGCCTCCAATCTGGGGCTGACGCCCAACAACGACGGGAAGAACATCCGCCTCAACCTCCCCCCGCTGACCGAGGAACGCCGCCGCGACCTGGTCAAGATCGTCCGCGCCCGGGTGGAGGAGGCCAAAGTCGCCGTGCGCAACATACGCCGCGACATCATGAAAGACCTGCGCGAGTTTGAAAGCGAAAAGCTCATCTCGGAGGACGACCTCAAGCGCGCCGAAGATGAGCTGCAAAAATGCACTGACCGCAAGGTGGAAGAGATCGACGCCATCGGCCAGCGCAAAGATAAAGAAATCATGGAAGTTTAACCTGCATGGGTTCCGAAGAATCAACCTCATCTGCCTACCCTAAACTGACCCACGTGCCGCAGCATGTGGCCATCATCATGGACGGCAACGGCCGCTGGGCTGCCGCCCGCGGCCTGCCGCGCCTGAACGGCCACCAGGCCGGCACGGAGAACCTGCGCCGGGTGATCCGCGCCTGCGTGGAGTTCGGGGTCAAAATCCTGACCATTTACGCCTTTTCCACCGAAAACTGGGGTAGACCGGCTGATGAGGTGGAAGGATTAATGCACATCCTGGAAGAGGTGATCGACCGCGAGCTGGACGAGCTGCACCGCGAAGGCGTGAAGCTGCGCCACATCGGCCGCCTGGAGCGGCTGAAGCCAGCGCTGCGGGAAAAGGTCCTTCATTCGATGGAGCTGACCGCCAACAACGACCGCCTGCTGCTGTGCGTCGCCTGGAATTACGGCGGCCGGGATGAAATTCTCCACGCCGTCCAGGGGATCATCAAGGAAGGCGTCCCCGCCGATCAGGTGACCGAACAGACCATCAGCGATCACCTCTATACCGCCGGAGTACCCGACCCGGACCTGATTATTCGCACCTCGGGTGAAATGCGGATCAGCAACTTCCTCATCTGGCAGGCTGCTTACTCTGAGTGGTATGTCACCAATACGCTCTGGCCGGATTTCGATAAACAGGCACTGTATGAAGCTCTACAAGAGTACGGAAGGCGGGACCGGAGGTTCGGCCGTCTCTCCCACTGCGAAGATTACGGCGAACAGCATGCTGGCTAAGCGGCTTCTGGTCGCTGGCGTTCTCCTTCCAACTGGTATCCTCTTCTTATCCCTTGGCGGCTGGGCCTATAACCTGCTGGTCACCGCCTGCCTGGGCGTCGCTGCCTGGGAATTCTGGCGCATGTTCACCCGGGGGGGCTACCAGCCCGACCTGCGCCTGCTGGTCGGCGGCGTTATCGTCATCGCGCTGGCTCGCTCCACGTGGGGATTCGCCCGCCAGGACGAAATCCTGGCCGCGCTGGTGGTCATCAGCCTGGGCGTGTACATCATCCGCTACGAACTGGGCAGCCCCTCGGCGGCCACGGATTTCGGGGTGACAGCCGGCGGACTGCTCTATCTCGGATGGTTAGGCAGCTATCTGATTTCGATCAGGCAGCTGCCTAATGGTTTTGAATGGGCCATCTTAGCCCTGCTGGCTGTTTCCGCGGCGGACGTCGGGGCCTTTTTCGTGGGCAGCGGCCTGGGGAAGCACCCCATGACCGCACGCATCAGCCCCCACAAGACCTGGGAGGGCTACGTCGGCGGCGTGCTGGCCGGCGTGCTCTCAGGTCTGCTGCTGGCCTGGTTGATTTCCTTGCGCATCCCGGCCATCCAGCCGGTGCACGGCCTGCTGGTCGGGCTGGTGGTCAGCGTGCTCTCCCCGCTGGGCGACTTCGCCGAGAGCCTGTTCAAACGCCAGTTCGATCTCAAAGATTCCAGCCATATCTTTCCCGGACACGGCGGAATGATGGACCGCCTGGATACCCTGATTTATGCCTCTGTCTTCAGTTTCTACCTGATCCAGGTGTTCTAACGGAATTATTAGTCTCAGAGAACAACAGGAGGGTGCAGATGATCGAGACAAAACCAACACGCAACCTTGCTTTGGAGCTGGTGCGTGTGACAGAGGCGGCCGCCCTGGCGGCAGGCCGGTACATGGGGCGCGGAGACAAAAACGCGGCGGACAGGGCCGCTGTCGAAGCCATGCGGTTGATCCTCAACACCATCCAGATGGATGCCATTATTGTCATTGGCGAGGGTGAAAAGGACGAAGCGCCGATGCTCTTCAACGGCGAGCGCCTGGGCACGGGCGAACCGCCGCTGCTGGACATCGCCGTTGACCCGATCGACGGCACCCGCCCGGTGGCCATGGGCCTGCCCAACTCCATCGCCACCGTGGCCCTGGCCCCGCGGGGAACCATGTTCAACCCCGGCCCGGCGGTCTACATGAACAAAATCGCCGTCGGCCCGGAAGCCAAAGACGTGATCGACATCGAAGCGCCTGTGCGGGATAACCTGATGAAAATCGCCAAAGCCCGCGGCGAGGACATCGACGACGTGACCGTGGTGGTGCTGGATCGCCCGCGCCACGCCGACCTGATCGCGGACATCCGCAAGTGCGGCGCGCGCATCCGCCTGATCCCCGACGGGGATGTGGCCGGCGCGCTCATGACCGCCTTCCCCGATTCCGGCGTGGACGTGCTCATGGGCATCGGCGGCACCCCGGAGGGCGTGCTGGCAGCCGCTGCGCTGACCTGCCTGGGCGGGGCCATTCAGGGCAAGCTGTACGCCCGCAACGAGGAAGAGCTGCGGCTCGGCCAGGAAATGGGCTATGACTTTGACCAGGTGCTGACCACCGCCGACCTGGTCTCCTCGGACAACGTGTTCTTCGCCGCCACCGGTATCACCAACGGTGACCTTCTCAAGGGCGTTGACTACTTCGCAGACGGCGCCGTCACCGACTCGATCGTCATGCGCGGACTGACCGGCACCATCCGCCGCATCAACGCCACCCACCGCCTGACCAAGCTGTCGGCCATCAGCGAAATCGACTACTGAGCCGGCCGCACCTGCTGGAGAATCGAGCGACCCCCGGCAAGCCGGGGGTCGCTGTGCAGAGAGGCGGGAGACCTCTTACCTGATAAGGTACGTCAGGCTGGCTTCGGCGGTCAGGACC
>CZCB01001912.1_pt1 | contig 43493 bp, 46 predicted proteins | sample 591991 | NCBI WGS metagenome assembly CZCB01 (sample SAMEA3556809, study PRJEB10932) | anaerobic digester metagenome
ATATTCCACAGTTTCATACGAAAGGCTACGGATACTGCCAACCCTGCCAGAGCCAGGGGAATAGCTTTTACAATGGTTTCTGAAATATTATAAGCACTGCCAAAAGCTCCCTGAAACATGCGCCGGTAAGTTTCCGCCGCATCATAACCCGATAAAGCCAGGAAAACCCAGCCCACCAAAATAGCCAGCAAAACCGAAATAATTGGCACTGCTATTTTCACCAATAGTGAATCATTATTTCTGCGAATGAGCCTCAACCTGTTCATTCTATACTCCTACCTTTTAAGCTCCCAACATCAAGGCGCCAATACTGTCTATATCCGTTGCATCAACATCTAAAACTGCCTTTATTTCTCCGCTATACATGACCGCCACCCGATCAGCCAAACGAAAGATATCATCCAGATCTTCCAGAACCAGTAAAATAGCGGTCCCCTTACTGCGCTCCTCCAACAGGAGATGATAAACTGCCTGAGCTGCAGCCACATCCAATCCCCGTACCGGATAGGCAGCCACCAGGACAGTAGGATTCAGATCCAATTCCCTCCCCAACAGGAGTTTCTGTAGATTTCCTCCCGACAAATAGTTAACGGGATGATGAATATCAGCCACCATTACCTGATAGCGTTCAATCAGACTGCGGGTATATGATTCCAGCTTAGCATAATTCAGTAATAAACCGCGCCGGTATTCGGGAAAACGATAAGTACGCAGCATGGCATTTTCCACTACACTGGTATTAGGAACAATTCCCATTCCCATACGATCCTCTGGAATCAGAGTCAAACCCATAGCAGAACGCTCCCTAATATCCAGATGGCTTATTTCCCTGCCCTGCATACGAATACTTCCTGAGGCAATGGGGCGCAGGCCGGCCAATGCCTCCACCAACTCGCGCTGCCCGTTGCCTGCTACTCCGGCTATAGCCAGGATTTCTCCCTCATGAAGTTGTAAGTTAACCTGACGCACCGCCTCATAACCTTGATCCCCTGGCACAGTCAGGTCATTGACTTCCAATACCGCTTGGCCTGCCTGGCCGGTGCGGTTAATCTCTTGGAAAATAACGTCCCGAGCTACCATCATATGAGTCAAAGTGCGTTCATCCAAATTTTCGATGTGATCACTGCCCACTACTTCCCCACGGCGCAAAACAGTTACATAGTCCGCTATTTCCATAACCTCGTTGAGCTTATGAGTGATAAGAACCACTGCTTTACCCTGATCAGCCATCAGGCGCATGGTATTAAACAGTTCCTTGACTTCTTGGGGAGTCAGTACAGTAGTAGGCTCATCCATGATGAGAGTATCACAACCCCGGTACAACATTTTTAATATTTCCACCCGCTGCTGCTCACCTAAGGAAAGATGACTGATTCGAGCGTGAGGGTCCACTGCCAGTCCGTATTTTTCCGACAGTTCACGTACCTTTTTTTCAATCTGGCCTGCCCGGGTTCTGAATCCTCCTGGAGCCCCTAGAACCACATTCTCGGCTACCGTAAGATTATTCACCAGCCGGAAATGCTGGTAAATCATTCCTATACCCGCTTGCAGGGCCAAACGAGGCGAGCGCAGCCGCACGGGGCGGTCTTTTACTTTGATAACGCCTGAATCAGGCCGATACAGGCCAGCCAGAATACTCATCAAAGTTGACTTGCCCGCTCCGTTTTCACCTAACAGCGCATGGATTTCTCCAGGATAAACGCGAAAGTTTATGTCTTTATTGGCTTTTACTCCCGGAAATGACTTGTTTATTCCAACCATTTCTATAACCGGAATACGTTTCATGCTGATCCTCCCAAGTGAAAAGGCGGCTTACGCCGCCTCGTAAAGACAAGCCCATGGTTATATTACTCAATGGTACCTTCTACCCCGTAGACAAACCAATCCATGCTGAGCATTTCTTCATCAGTCATTGCCTGGCCTTCCGGCACCTTCACTGTTCCATCCTGAGCTTTGACGGGGCCGAAGAATACATCCCACTCACCTTGAATGATTTCCTGTTTTTTAGCTTCCACCTGGTCAACTATTTCCGCAGGAACTTTTTCGGAAATGGGAGCCAAGTCCACTATGCCATCAACCATTCCGCCCCAGTAAGCTTCAGTCTTCCAGGTTCCGTCCATGATGCCCGAGATAGCACGTACATAGTAGGGACCCCAGTTCCATATGGGGGAAGTCAGGTTGGCATCAGGAGCAAATTTGCGCATATCACTGTTATACCCAACTGACAGAATACCTGCATCCTGGGCAGCTTGTTGGACTGCAGGAGTGTCGGCATGCTGAGCCAGTACATCACAACCGGCATCGATTAAGCTCTGGGCAGCCTGCTTTTCCAAAGTGGGGTCAACCCAGGTATTGGACCAGACAACTTTTACAACCGCATCAGGATTAACCGCCTGAACACCCAGGGTGAATGCGTTAATACCACGAATAACTTCGGGAATGGGATAGGCAGCTGCATAGCCAATCTTGTTGTTCTGGGTCATGGCGCCTGCTACCATGCCGCTCAAATAGCGGGCCTGATAAATACGGCCGAAATATGTAGACAAGTTCTCCGCTGTATTCAGTCCGGAGCAATGCAGGAAAGTTACATCGGGATAACGCTTCGCTACTTCCATCATGGGATCGCCATAGCCAAAACTGTTAGCTATAACTACATTGCATCCTTCCTGAACCAGCTGCTCCATATAGCGTTCCGCATCCGCGCCCTCGGAAACGTTCTCCAGGGTAACGGTCTTTATACCAGGAATCTGCTCTTCCAGATACTTTCTTCCTTCATCATGGGCAAAAGTCCATCCTGCATCGCCAGGAGCACCAATGTAAATAAAACCAACTTTAAACTCCTCTGATTGAGCCTGATCTGGTGCCTGAGAGCCATTATCCTCAGATTGGCCGCAACCCATCACCATGGTAACGGCAAATACTAACACCATCAGGAGAATACCCCATTTTCTCCAATTCATAATTAACTTTTAACCTCCCCATCAGTTATGCTGCCATATATTTACACCGCAACTGCAAATACAAAGATTAGTTATTCGACATACTTGTCAAAAATCCTGCTCAAAACTTGGGCTGTAGTGAAAAATCATGGTAAAAAATCTTACTCGCAATTTATGCAATCCAGGATAGGTGTTCAAATTGGAAGGCAATCTTAATCCAGGCTCAAATTTACCCATCTCTTCCCAAAGCATCAATTGTTCTGCTACCGCAAGCAAGAGCTGACCTATGCAATGGGATATCTTGTTAACCCTCCAGCTCCTTCTCCATTCTGATTATATTGCCCCGGTGCATAAATTCCCGGTGGGTAAAAACCCTATCTATTTCCGACCCATCCTCACCATACTCAATAGCATAGTATTGTACATAATCAAAACGCACCTGGGCTTTCAGCCGGGATTCTGCTGGAGAGCACTGACCTTCACCAGAAAAAACGTATAAACAGTAATCATTGTGTTGCTCTATTAATCGGGGATTGGTAATCCTCATCTTAAGTGTTCGGCCTTCCACACTGTCATAGAAGTCAGACTCTTGTAACTGAATAGTAGCAGGCAGCTTTTCCACAGTTCGGTAATCCCTTGATATCGCCTGGTAAACCTGTTCGACTCCTATATAAACAGCCCCTTCAGCCAACTGAAAAGCTTGTTCAGCATCGCGGCTGTTGCGGCTGATTAACCTCTCCATCAGGGATGTTTCTAACATATAGATAATGGTTATGGTAAATAGCGATAGGCATACCATCACCAATATCAGTGTATATCCCTTCTGACATTTTATCCTGTCCATCATTGCGCAACCCTACAGATTGTTTATTAATGAAAAAAACAAGGAGTCTTTCCCTGCTAAGGACTACTTTTTACAGCGCAGAGCGCAGACGTAGTTAATCTGCAATACTTCCTGTTCCCTTTGCAGTTCTAGCTCTACCAACAAACAGTCTTCCCTTTCTGTAAAGCGAATTGCCTGTACATTTTCTGCGATGGGATTGCTGGTCTTATCATAGCGATAGAAATTACCATTATCACTGTAGTAACTGGTTATACCATCCAGTGGATCATCGATTACAAGTCTACTGCCATCTTCAATGACCTGGATATCCAGGGCAGTTCTAACTCTACTTTGAATCACATCCTGGACCACTTGGGCTGAATACAACAGTTCCGCATTGACTGACTGCTGGCATTGGCTGGCTTGCATGAGCACCATCATGTGGAGCACCAATCCTATTACAGCCAACCCCAAAGTTAAACTAGCCAGCACATCAATCAGGAGAAATCCCTTTGTCTCCACCCAAATTCGCCTTATATTTCTCCAGGGTTTATGCGAACAAATCCTACAAGGTATTCTTCCCATGGGCAGCCTCCTCTTTCACCGCACACATATATTTCCATTCGATATATCTCCGGGAAAGATGCTACTGGTTCGACTTTTACCTCAGCAGTAAATCCTTCGGGTTTTGCCGTAAGAAAAGGTGCTTCATCACTGCAAAAAGACCCTCCCAAACCCAAGTACTGTTCCGGATAAGCCTTCATCTCTTCTAGCAGTGAAGCACCATAGGCATAGGCCAAAGCCTGATGCTCGGAAGACCTCACCCCAACTGCACTGACAGTTATCACGTTCAAGACCAATACTGACAGTAAATACACCAACCCCAAGGAAACCAAGACCTCAATTAAAGTGAACCCGGCTTGTTCATTCCTAGGAATCTTTTTACCTAAAACATGTCCAGCTATTGGTGACATTTAATACATCCTTGAAATTTTTTTGCCGTTACGCCCATATTCTTTAAGCTGAATAGCAAGCAGTTTATAACCAGCGGTAGTCGAAAACATCATTCGTTTAGTCATAGGTAGTCTGTTCCGGAAAGTAATAAGTATTAATGACTACCTTCATGTTAAACCGATTAGGAATAAGGCTTTCAGCCACCCTCATATCCGCTCCGCTTTCAAGTCGCCTTTCATCTATTTCCACTTCTACCTGCTCCAATTGGTCCTGGGAAATGTCCGGTGAGTCTAAATGATAAATAGGCATGCTTTTTTGTTCCGCTAACTCTCTGCTGTTTTCCACCTTACAGGCTTGGAAAGTTACCTGGGTAATATTTATAAACCGGGGCGACGCCAATAATTCCTGCAGAAAGTCAAATAAAGAAGAGGCAGAGCCCATTGCTTCTAACGAAAAAACTAAGGTACCAACCTTCCTTTGGTCCTTATCAGCTACCTGGTATTCCACAGAAGCTATCTCAACATCGCACTTATGAGTGGTTTCAGTCAGAGAATTCAGAAACGGTATTATTTCCGGTTCGGTAGGAAGTTGCGCTTTTATAATAGCTATTTCACCAGACAAATTAACCGGTTGATTGGCTTCTTGTTTCTTATGGATAGCTTCTAACTTGGTTTGTTCTTGGGTTAATCGTTGATTGTCCACTTGTAGGGCTGCTATTTTAGACTGCAGGGGAAGATAGGCAAACCACCCATAACAGAATACCATCAAACCAAAAATAGTGATTACTAGCAGGGTTTTTTCCCGTTGCGAAAGGCTCATTTACCCGCTACCTCCCCTGCTGCCACCAGAGTAAAACTAATTTCCCCGGTTTTGCTATTGCTTTGGGCAGAAATAAATTGGATTCCTTGGATGTAATCTTCCTGCTGCAGCTTTTCCACCAACTCTATCAGACTGTTGTGACTGTTGGTATAGGCGTTGATAGTTATTTCACCTTTATCATTAATATCCATCTTATCGATGGTGATTTTCTCCACACTTATTTCATATATTCCTTTCATCTGGTCAAGATCAATCCTGCGTTCTCTTTCTAGCTCAGCAAGGTGTGCTCGGCGTGAGTCCAGTTCCTTCAATTCTTGTCCCCCAACTCCTCCTGCTGTAGCCATCGCCCTATTCAATTCCCCCACCTGCTCATTAAGTTGCCGGTTTTGGTTTTCCAGAGCCTGTAACTGCTGGTTTTGGCTCCACCAGGTTTTGGCCCCTATCACTACTAGCAAAATGGTAACCACAACTATAATAACGACTTTTCTCCATAACCGGCGCTTTTGTCGGGTTTCCTCCTGGCGATAGTACAGAAGATTGATCTTTGGCTGATCCTGGGTCTTCAACTAAATCCACCCCCGCATAGCTAACCCCAATGCTACGGGATATTCATGCATTAATGCTTCTTTATCCTTGGCAGTGATATTGTCAGTTAACTGTACACAAGAAGACAAATTGCCTGCTATTATGGGCACTCCTATGGCCCGGCTCAAGTACTCTGCTATACCTCCTACCCGGGCACCTCCACCGCATAGAACAATTCCTTTCAAGGTCTCACCCTTGCTCTGCAGGCGGAAGTATTCCAAGGAGCGATTTAGCTCGTTGACAAAGTTCACCATGAAGCTAGCCTGCTGGAAATCCTGGCAGTGTATTTCTCCCAGACCCATAATCCCCTGGTCAGACTCGTTCCTGTATTGGTATAAGGTTGTACAACCAAACCCTATATAGCGAACAAACACCAGTATCCCCTTTTGAAAAACCGCCAAATAACTGCAGTTCCAACCAATGTTTAACACACCCTGGGCTTTATCCCCACTCAGTTGTTGCTGGTACAATGTGTGTAGGGCCAGGGGCTCGATCTCTACGCGCTTCAGTCTAAGACCCGCTACTCTACAGGTCTCCATCAGATTTTCCGTTTGAGCTTTGCGAGCGGCTACAAAAAACAACTCGCATCTTTTACCTTCCTCATCTTCAAAATAGCGAACTGGATAAACATCAGTAGTAATGTCTTCTATGCTTATAGGCAGCAAACTAATGGCCTGGTAGAGGGCAGCGTTCCTCATATCCCTTAGTTTCATAGCCGGTAAGGTTAGTAAACGAGTATAAACCTGCTGTCCTGATACTGCTGATACAGTGGTAGCTCCTCGTAGTTTAAGCCGGTTAACCAGCTTGCCCAATTCTTGTCCTATTAAGTCCGGGTTAATTATAAAGCCGTTTTCGACAAGACCCCTAGGTGTTGGCATCTGGCCAAGGGTTTTTATCTGGGTTCTATCCCCCCGGCGCTGAACCTGCACCAGCTTAATCAACTGACTGCCGATATCTAACCCAGTTGACGTTTTGCTGGTAAACAAGCTGCACCCCTCCCCTTTAACTTTTACAAAACATAGTGAAGGCAAAATTTGCGGGATATTCGTATCTAAATCTTTATAATTGTCTCCTACCACAGTCCCATATACCAGGACACAATCTCAGGGGTAAACAAAAAAGCCGTATAAGCCCCCACAGCCAAGAAAGGCCCAAACTTCACCGGAGTCTTGCGCCCAGCTTTTCCAAGGAGGATTAGTGTAACGCCAAACACCGACCCCAACAGGGAAGACAGTAGCAAAGTTATAACCGCCCCCGGCAGGCCTGTAAAAGCTCCGATCACAGCCGCCAGCTTAATGTCGCCGCCTCCCATGCCCCCCTTAGAAATTACCGCCACTAAAAGGAGCACTCCCAGAAAAGCCACGGCTCCCCCCAACGCCTGGAAAAATCCAATGGTGAAAAAGGAAAAGGCTAACCCCAAAGCTAAACCAGGAATAGTGATAATATCCGGAATAATGCCTTCAGCCAAGTCAATAAAGGCGGCAGAAACAAGAACAATGGTCAACGCCCACCCCGCCACAGTCTGGGCGGACATACCCCAGCGCAGGAATACTCCCATAAACAATACCATAGTCAGAAATTCCACGGCTGGATAACCAATGCTGATGGCAGCCTGACAGTACCTGCATCTTCCCTTTAAGAACAGCCAGCTAAACAGTGGCACCAGGTCCAGGACCCTCAGTTTAGTCTGGCAATGGGAACAATGGCTGGGAGGGCTCACTATAGACTCCCCCATGGGAATACGGGTAATCAGCAAAGCTGTAAAAGACCCGAAAACAAGGCCTATCGCTGCTACTGTCAAATAAAACACTATCTCCAACTGTAATCTCCTTGAGCAATAATTATCGGGAGAGTCTGTTCAATCTGCCGGGCTAGATGATGGCTTCCTGTATTTCCATCATCATAATACCTCTCCACTCATAGGCGATTATCAGCCATAATTTTACTATATTAATAGTTGTTTGAATATGTCTTTTTAGGGAAGTCTTTCCCGATGGATGGAGCAGAATAAAGATGAGACACATGAGGTCAGCTGGAGCTTTCCTAGGCGGGCGGTATATTTGCTGATGCTATTTATTCCCCCAAAAATTAAGCAAAGGAATCCTTATCCCAGTGCATGATCTCGATTATGTTCCCTTCTGGATCACGGGCATATACAGCGGTCAGAGTACCTACACCCGGAACCTGGTTATGGATTAATTCTCCAGCCCTTTTACCCCCATGTTGAAGCAGCTTATCCAGCACGGCCTCTACCGAATCTACTTCAAAAGCCAGGTGAGAATATCCAGGGCGATTTACTGCTGGTTCATTTTCACTTTCAGCCTCAGGTTCATACTGAAATATTTCCAGGGTAGGGCCATCGGTGTAACCGGGCAGTCGCAAGTGGGCTCCCCGGATACGAACATTGTTTATGCCGGATAACTGGTCAGCCCACTCACCATGTAGATCTCTTTCAGGAGGGACTAACTGGCATTCAAACACATTAATATAGAACTGGGCTAAACTCCTCCAGTCACGGGCAATAATGTTGGTGTGTACATACTTCATTCCCTGTCACCTCTTATATTTATCTCTTATTAATCCCTTAGTCTGAAAATAGTTACCCGAATTCAATAAGGTAAGACCGGCCAATATCTACAGTTCTAAACAGGGTTTACTCAATCTTGTCTAAACCAAATTTCTTGTGTAGGACCTGAACGGCTTCCTGGATCCGGTCCTCATCAATCACACAGGATACTTTGATTTCCGAAGTGCTGATCATATGAATATTGATATCGGCATCAGCCAGAGCTTCAAACATATCGGCGGCTACACCGGGATTACTCTGCATGCCTGCGCCTACTATGGACACTTTGGCTACATTATTCCCATAAGACATGCCCGAAGCTCCGATCTCCTTTACCAACTCTTCGACTACTGGGACAGCCTTGCCCAGGTCATTTTCCTCGATAGTAAAGGCAATATCGTTACGGTTATCCCGCATGGCACTTTGAATAACCATGTCTACGTTTATCCCCGCATCGGCCAGACCTCTGAACAGGGTTTTGGCAATACCAGGCCGGTCAGGTACGTCAAAAATAGCAAAACGGGTACAGTTTAAGTCATGGGCGACTCCTGTTACAATTCTCTGTTTCTCCATATTTTCAACCTCCGTAATAATGGTTCCGGGGTGATCACCAAAACTGCTTAAGACTTCCACATCCACACCATAGAGCATGGCAAACTCAACTGCCCGAGGCTGCATAACCCCTGCACCCAGGTTGGCTAATTCCAGCATCTCATCGTAAGATATGGCGGACAGCTGGCGAGCTTCCGGTACAACGCGGGGGTCGGCGGTAAACACACCATTAACATCGGTAAAAATCATACAGCGTTCGGCTTCTAAAGCTGCTGCCAATGCTACCGCACTGGTATCAGACCCGCCCCTGCCCAGAGTAGTGATGTCGCCTTCCGGAGAGATACCCTGAAACCCTGCTACTACCACAATGTTGCCCAGCTCTAATTCCCGGCGAATACGCTGGGGATCTACATCGGTAATGCGGGACTTGCTGTAGTTAGCATCGCTCTGCACCCCTGCCTGCCAACCAGTCAATGATACAGCCTTGCAATTCATATTATTTAAGGTTAAAGCCAGTAGTGCTGCTGACTGCTGTTCGCCAGTAGCCAGAAGCATATCCATCTCCCGGCAGTTTAGCTCAGGACCTGCCTGTTTGGCCAGTTCTATGAGGTCATCGGTAGTATCTCCCATGGCAGAAACAACAACGACCATGTCTTTTCCCTGGTCTTTCATACCTTTGGCACGTTCTGCCACCCTCCTGATGTGTTCCATAGACGCCACCGAACTTCCTCCGAACTTTGCCACTATTAAACCCAAAATTCTCACTCCCTAGTTTATTTACGCTTATCTATTCATTCAGGTCGGTTAGTATTTCTGTTCCCTTATTGTCTATCTGTAAACTAAACCCCCGGCTCCTAACCCCGGCCGCACTGAAAGCTTCCTGCATGGCCTGGGCCACTCTATTTTGCTCACTTGCGGTACAAAAAGCCAGGATAGAAGGTCCGGCTCCACTCAGGGCAGTCCCTAAGGCTCCCTGGCTTTTGGCAGCCTTCATAACCTGGTCAAATCCAGGTATGAATTGCTTGCGCAGGGGCTGGTAGATCTGATCATCCATGGCTTTATCTAGGTTACTGAAATCCCTATTGTGGAGGCTTGCCAGGAGGAAACAGGCTCTTTGCAAATTGCTAACGGTCGCATTCAGATCGATTTGCTGGGGAAGTACTGAGCGGGATATTCCTGTGGGCAATTCGAATTCCGGCACCACTATTACCACGCCGATTTCATCTGGTAAGCGAACCTTCTGGTAGTAAACCTGTTTATTATCCACCATGGCTGTTGTCAATCCACCCATAAAGGCCGGAACTACATTATCGGGATGGCCTTCCATTTCCACAGCTAAGGCCAGGACTTGCTCTTGATGCAAAGGTTTTCCCAATAATTCATTGGCGGCGGTCAAACCGGCGACAATAGCAGCAGCACTGCTCCCCAGTCCTTTGCCCATAGGAATTTCATTATAAATGCGCAGCTTTACTGCCCACCGGTGACCGGCAGTCTGGATCACACGATCGGCCGCCTGCCATACTAAGTTGCGCTCGGGAAGACTTTTATTTCCCTGGGCTCCTTCGCCAGCAAACTCTATAATATTCTGGTCTGACCATTCTATATCAACCTGCAGGTAAAGTGACAATGCCAAACCCAGGGTATCAAAACCAGGGCCTAAATTAGCACTGGTCGCGGGAACTCTCACCCTTATCATTTCAGACCTCCCGGTCAAACAGTTTCCCTCTGGGTACCTTCCAAACGAATCACGCTGTTTATCTGACTCACAATACTCATACCGCTGAGAACCGCCAAGGCATCCCTTAGGCTCTTTTCCCGCACCCGGTGGGTTATCATAATCAGTTCCGCCATGTTATCATCACTGGATTTTTGCAGAACAGTAGCAATGCTAACGTTATTGTTGCCGAAAACGCCGGCAATGCCTGCCAGTACTCCAGGACGGTCGGTGACTCTCATGCGAATATAGTATTCCACTTCCAGCTCGTTAATGCTCACTATGGGTTTTTGTTCGTAACAGGTGCAGCCAATGCGGGCATTGGTATGATGGTTCAGGTTACGCACGATCTCGATAACATCGCCAACCACCGCACTGGCAGTAGGCATCTGCCCCGCTCCTCTTCCAAAATGCATTATTTCACCTACCGCATCTCCCTGAACATAAACCGCATTGAATACATCATTGACGGCTGCCAGAGGATGATTGGCAGGTAGAAATGCCGGGTGCACCCGCACCTGTATTTGGCCCCATTCGTTTTCCTTGGCAATTGCTAAAAGTTTAATAACAAAACCCAGTTCATGGGCATAGCGAATATCTTCGGCCGTAATACCGGTTATACCTTCCACATACACGTCATCCAGGGTAACCCGGCTGTTAAAAGCTATCGATGATAGTATGGCAATCTTGCGGGCAGCATCTAAACCAGAAACATCCGATGCCGGATCAGCTTCCGCATAACCCAACGCCTGGGCTTCTTCTAAAACCTGCTGGTAATCAAGTCCCTGGCGGCTCATTTTGGTCAGTATGTAGTTAGTGGTTCCGTTTAGTATACCAATAACCTGCTGTATTTGATTGCCAGCCAGAGATTGTTTGAGGGGATATACAATGGGAATCCCTCCCCCTACACTGGCTTCAAAATAGAAATCTACCTGATGCTTTTCGGCCGTCTCAAATAAGGCCTGGCCATTCACTGCAATTAAGTCCTTATTGGCAGTTACCACATGCTTGCCCTGGCACATGGCCTCCAGGATATAAGTGGAAGCCGGTTCAATCCCTCCGATCAATTCCACCACTATATCTATTTCCGGATCATTCACGATATCTTCAAAGTTACTGGTAATGCGGTCAGGCTCTATTCCCAATGCCAGACACTTGTCCACATCTTGTTCCAGCACACGGCGAATAACTACTTCGTCGCCACTGCGCTGGGCAATGGTAGCTGCGTTCTTCTCCAAGAGTTTTACTACTCCGGAACCTACTGTTCCGCATCCCAATAAACCAATTTGTATCATTAAGCTGCCCCTCCTGCATTAATATCAGCTTTTACCAACCACTTCAACATTCAGTACTCCATCCAGAGCCCGCAGTTGATTAAGCATTTCCTCTACGGACACCGACACTTCATCAATATTTAAAGATAGGGTAACATAGGCTACCCCATGCAGAGGAAGATTCTGATTAATAGTTAATACATTGGCCTGCAGTGAAGCAATACAGTTGAGTACCCCCGATAGAATACCGGAAATATGGCGAAGAAGCAAGGAAATATTTATTATGCTCATGTTTTCAGCATCAAAGAAGGAAAAAACGCCATCCTTATACTTGTAGAAGGTGCTCCGGGCTATACCCACGCGCTTCACCGCTTCCAGAATACCCTCAACTTCACCGCTGGCCAGCATTTCCTTAGCCAAAGCGGTTTTCAAAATCGATTCCGGGAGAATATCCTCCCGCACCAGGTAAAACTTTTTCTCAGCCTTAACCATAACTCCCTCTGTCTGCCACAGGCGGATTTATTTCTTCACAATACGGACATTATAACATGAGGTATTAAACACAGGCAATGGAAAAGGTCGGGATAATCTTTTCATCCAATCTTTTATCCTTTCCATAGGTGGTTTGCCATACAAGTTATTGTCGTGCCTATGAAGATTGCCAGGGAACAGAACGAGCCGTATAATTTAGGGAAGCAAAATATCAGCAGCGGTGCTATAAAATAAACCGCTATGAACAGGAATAGTAAAGGAGATTAGCAATGAAGAAAGTGTTTATGATTCTTTTTATGGCTGTTTTATTACTGTCAGGCTGTGGCAGTAATGAAATCAAATACAATATTGTTTTTCATGCCACCATCGAAAGTATTCAGGATAACCGCATAATGGTAACCACTACTGATGATGTGGGCTTTGATAAAGCCAGGGTTGGTTTTGATGAAAATCTTGAAATCCCATTTGATCTGGCTGAGGGGCAAGTAATCGAGATTGAAGCTCTGCCTGAAATTCGGGAGAGCTATCCTGTGCAGATTACAGCAGTAAAGATAAGCCTAGTAGCAGAACCAAGAAAAAATAGCTACACTAAGATAACCCCCCAAGAAGCGCAGGCAATGATTGACGGGGATGTAATCATCCTTGACGTACGCACTCCGGCCGAGTTCGCTGAGGGACATATCCCTGATGCCCTTCTGCTTCCCAATACTGAAATAAAGCAAAGAGCCGAAGAACTGCTTCCTGACAAGGAGCAGACCATTCTCGTGTACTGCCGCAGCGGTCGCCGCAGCGCTCAGGCGGCGCAAGAATTAGCCGAACTGGGCTACACCAACGTCTATGATTTCGGCGGTATTCTTGACTGGACTGGAGAAGTGGTGCAATAAGTAGGAATAGCCTAGGAGGCGATGCCTACACCGCCCCGCAAATAGTTCGGTAAGAGGTATTCCCACAGCGACCCTAATTGTATCGGAGAGGATACATATGTAGTCCTTTAGGGCAACCTTAATTGTATCCGAGAGGATACATATGTAGTCCTTTAGGGCAATTGTCACCTGCAGAACAGGCCACGATGAAGGAAAATACCTAAACATAGGGGACGACGACTCTCTCGCACAGCAACGCTCGCAATATATTGTGGCCAGTAGGTTTACCCGAGCACCTTGGTGGAGGAGTCCGATATAGTCGGCAAAGATGGGCAGACGAAGGGGGGCGAGGGACAGGATGTCCCGAGAGGGCTATCAAACAGGATGTTTGTTTAGCCCGGTACCCCCTGAGTCGCACATCGAGCCGTTACTATATCGTGACGACGGAACAGGTGCGAAGGGTAAACCTACTGGCACATTATGATTTAGCAAGAGACATTTTCACAGCAATGACACATAAGATAGCTTCTAGGCCTGTCACCGCGAGGCTTTTTTCACAGCCATGAAAGTATGTTTAACATACAGGGGAGCCAGAACAAATTGTCCCCCTGCCTAGTCTTTGTTAAGCCTTCACCTTAATGTTTTTATACTCTTTGGTGATGGCTATTACTGCCTGTTCGGTGGGCAGGCGTTCACCGCTGGAACCGGATGCATAGCCATCGGCATCGGAATTGGCCACCGAATACTGGGCGGTAGGTACATCAGCAAAAGGCCCCCCGTGGGTCAGTACGAAAACCTCGGGGTTTACACTGCGGGCTGCCCGGCACATTTTCTGTACCTCCTCAGTAGCCTTTTCCAGGGTCATGACTTCTTTGGCCCCGGTTAGCCCGCCGCTGGTTACCCCAACAATAGCGCCGATTATATCGGCACCGGCCTCCGCCATTATTCTAGCCTCTTCAGCATTGAAGGCCCAGGCTACTGTGAAGATATCTTTTTGGTGAGCAGTTCGTATAAGCTCCACCTCTCGGGAAAAGCCAATTCCCGCAGCTTCCAATTGTTTGGAGAAAAATTCCCCATACAATCCACAGAAGGGTTCGTTGGTAATACCGGAAAAACCCAGAGCCATCATCTCATCGATGATCCATTCCAGGTTTACCGTCGGGTTATGAGCCCCTATTCCCGCTATACAGGGTGCGGTTCTAACTACCGGGATTATTTCCCGGGCCATTTCTTTTACACAAGTATTGCAGTCTTCATAGGGCATCCAGGCCAGGAGGGTGGGAAGGCCCATCATGCGAAATTTGGCGGTGGAATAAACCGCTACCAGATCAGCTCCGCCCAAATCCGCACATTTAGCCGTTAATCCGGTCCCAGCGCCGAACATAAGTAAGGCACTGTTTTGTTTAACTTGATCCCGCAGTCGGGTTAAGATTTCCCTGCGCTTATACTGTATAGCCATAATCTGCCTCCCAATTATTCTTAAAAGGGTATTACAAAGGGCAGGTCAGACTTATTCCCTTTCTTCCATTTACCATCCAGCATTTCTAGCAACAGTTCTGCCATTAATTCAGCAAACTCAGGCTCGTTCATGTGTTTGTCTACTAAAATGACTTCCAAGTTATCCTTATTGGGATCGATAGTAGCTTTAAGAGCTTTTACATACTGTACCGCACGTCGTGACCAGTTGGGATTGTTTTCATCGGCAACCCATACCGGTCCGGCTCCAGGTCCAGCCCAACCCAGTTCTATATCCGGTGAAGCCAGGTCACAGGCTCCCCATCCCCGCATAGGCACGCATAAAACACTGGGGCCTTTGGCCGCATTGAGTTTCTCGGCCATATGTTCACCAATCCTATAGATCTCTTCCATGGACACGCCCACACAGGTAACAGTCGGGTTGTGTTCATACAATCCCCGCCCCGGCTGGTCGGTTTCCTTCAACAACCTTTCCGGTACAGTGTGTTTAGGACCGAAGTTTATCAAGTCCAGTCCTCCGGGGGCTATCACCTGTGGAATACCCATATCTCCAGCAGCGGTCATACGGTCGGGGCCGGCACTTAGTACCCCTCCCAACATTTCATCGCCGATTTCATGAGTGGTTATATCGAGAATTCCAGTAATATAACCGTCCCGGATCAGTTCTTCCATGGAACGGCCTCCACTGCCTACCGCGTGGTTAATCATAACATCGTACCCGGCTTTTTCCACGACAGAGGAAGCGTGCAGGACACAGGGGGTAGTAACTCCAAACATCATACAGCCAATCAGAGGCTTATCCTCTATTCCTTCCATATCCGGAGGAGAAGCCATTCCTACTACAGCTGCAGCAGCATTATTTAGTACCTGACGGGTTACTCTGTTTAGTCCAGCTTCGGCGATGGGGTATATCATGCAAATATCTGAAGTGCCAACGTAAGGTGATACATCTCCTGAAGCCATGGTGGTCAGCATGACTTTGGGAAAACCAATGGGAAGTGATTGCATAATGCGGGTAGCCATACTGGCCCCCATAGAGCCTCCATAGGCAATAATACCATCCACCTCTCCTCTTTCCCGCATTTCATTGACTAATTTAATAGCCCCTTGGGTAATTAAATCAGACGCACTGTTCCGGTCCAAAGCAAAGATTTCTTCTTTTTTCTTGCCCACCTGACCCACCACATCGCTCAAGCTGATATCAGCCCATCCTACTTCATGGCCCACACTCAGTTCTAATATGCTCGGCTCCCCACCAGCCGCTTTGACCCTTTGGCTTAGAAACTTGATTTCCTCGCCTTTGGTATCAAGAATTCCCGCTACAATGATCCTTTTAGCCGTCATGCTTTTCCCTCCTGTTGTTGACTAGTTTATCCTGCCAATTGACAAACCATATTAAATCATCTTCTAACTGCAGGTATGGGACCGCCTGAGAAGTATTGGCCTCTAAGCAGCATGCAAAATCTTCGGTTCCACCTGTTCCCAGCAGTACTTTACCGCTGGCCGATTCTAAGAAAGCCGTCCGGGCATCTGGGTAAGCTTTGACCAGTGCTTTGGCAGCCCGGCATGCGTCCGATTCCCTCAATTCAACCCCTAGCTTTTGGGCTTCTAGTTCCATCTCTTGCAACAGGTATCCGGCGCAATAGGCATCATCCAATACAAATTTACCGTACTGCCCGGCGCACACTATGGTTATCCCACAGGAAGCAGCCCGGGCTGCTGATAATCCGGCTGCGGCACAAGACCTGGCGTTTAAGAGGCTGGCTATGAATAGCTGTACACAGTTCTTAGCCTTGTCTATGACCCGGGTGCCATTACTGGTGCACAGTACCACATCCCTGTCCCTAACTGGAAAGGTTCTGGCTTCAGCCGGTGAGTTATCTAAATCAAAACCGGGTAATTTGATGCCCTGCCATTCACCGCTGGTAAGCATTTTTCTTTCCCTCCCCAGCTGTCGCGCCTTCTCCTCCTCAGCCACGGTATATACCCGGCGGCACCCGTTATCCAAAAGGGAAACAATAGTGCTGCTGGCTCTGATAACATCTATCACCAGGCAAACGGTGTTGTCCGAGTCCGTACTATAATCCCGCAGGGACAAAGCTGTATCTACTTCTATGAATGTAGCCATTCTCTCACCATTTCCCACAGTTTAATTAAAGCTCTCCCCGTTGCCGGTCCAACAACAAGGAGAGCTTACCGGTTTATTTTTCCCCCAGAGGAATATTCTTAAATTGCTGACAAGCTTCTTTGAGGGGCACTTCAATAGGAATGCGTTCGATACTGGAAGCACCCAGAAATCCTACCGACTCAGTATTCTCGTATATATAACGGGTATCTTCCGGATAGGCTATCGGTCCACCGTGGGAGAATATCATAATGTCCTGGTAACCTTCCCGAGCGGCCTGGGTCATCTGTTTGATAAGGTCAGCTGATTTTTCCAGGGTAAGCTTATCCTCAGCATACTTGGAACCTATGGAACCACCAGCAGTCAGACCCATGTGGCATATTAAAACATCCAGTTGGGCTTGACCAACTAAACGGGCTTCCTCCACATTAAAAGCGTATCCCAGAGTAAAAAACCCTAATTCCTTGCCGATTTTTAGAGTGTCAATTTCCACTGCATATCCCATACCGGTATCTTCCAGCTCTTGACGGAATCTGCCGTCAATGAGGCCGACAGTAGGGAAATTCATAATTGCTGAGAATCCTAGATGCTTTAGATGTTGGAGGTAGGGGCGCATTTCCCTGGTGGGATCAGTGCCGCAGATACCAGCAATCATGGGAGTTTCTTTTATCACCGGGAACACACGATGGGCCAAATCAATTACTATTTGGTTAGCATCACCATAAGGCATGAGACCGGCCAGAGAACCCTTTCCATCCATACGGAAAAGCCCTGAGTTGTAGACCCCGATTAGGTCCACTCCGCCCTGTTCGGCGAACTTACCCGAGATACCAGTGCCAGCACCAGCGATTATAATGGGTTTGCCCGCGTTAATCTGCTGCTGCAGCCTAGCCTTTACTTCTTCACGAGTGTACTGTTTGGCCATAAAGCATACCTCCTCAAATTTATCCCTTTATATCAAAAAGCCCATTCTCTTCCTCTTCCATGAGTCCCCAGGCATCCAGGGCTGCTTGTAATTCGGGATGTTCTTTAGCAGCCTCCTCCATAGGAATCCCCTGAACGGCTGCATCTATCACTTGCCGCATAGCTCTGGCACCCGCTACCGGTCCCATGGGATGACCATGTATGGCCCCTCCACAGCCCATAATGCTGTCTGGTCCCAAATCACGATATATGGCATGTACACAGTTGGGCATCACACCGCCGCCCGGCATGGGGAAAACCCGTTTGATGTCACACCAGGGATTATTCAGATGGTGTCCTATTTGCAGGTAACGTTCCCGCAAGAGAGGGAACTTCCCATAGGGGCTGGGATAGACCACCATATCTGCACCGGCCATACGAGCCAGTTTACCCAGAATTAAATGAGAACTCATGCCGGATACTGGGGATTCATACATGGTTCCGGCAAAATCCAGATGAGCCATAATGGGAACATTTATATCGGGATGTTCAGCCAGGCCCTGCATAGCAGATATGCCTACCGTCAGATAATTGATCATGATGGCATTGGCTCCGGCATCAATTGCCCGCCGCGCATTATCCAGTACATTTAAGGCGCTATCAGTAATGTTAGGAGTATACAAAACTTTATGGCCGGTCTCCTCATAATGCTGGCGGATTACTTCCATATACAGCTTTATCCGCTGGTCGCGAGGATTAAAGGGGGGATCGGCGATCAACTCATCATCCTTAATGATGTCTACCCCTCCTTCTACTGCTCGAGAAAACAAGCGGCAACCCACCTCAGGGGTATATCCGGTACAAGGCTTAATCATATTGTTCAGCAAGGGCCGGTCATATACTCCCAGCAGTTGCCGAATACCTTCTACACCAAACTTTGGTCCTTTGAAACGGGCTAAAAATTTAGGAGGGAATTTGATATCCAATAATTTTAGAGGACCTACCATAGAAATGTTGCCGATTATGGTAGATAACAGCATGGGTATTTGGGGCCCGAAATTAACTGCCGGAAAGGCTAACTGAAATACCCACTGGCGGGTATCCTGCCCCCCTGGTACTTCATATTCGTTAGCAGGTACTTCATAGATACTAACAACTTTTGCCACATATTTTTCCCGTACTTCTGGAGTCTCTTCTGGGACTGGCACCCAGGTACCGGTAGTTTGTTCAATGGCAATAGAACTGATTTTTTTTACGATGTCAACGTTACGAGCGGTCTGTAAATAATAGGTAGCTATTACATAATCTCCAGTCGCTTCGATGTGTTCCGGTATTACCAACATTTCTGTTTCTGCCAACCGCATTTGCTCCTTTCCATCGTTATGTTTTCATGCTAATGTTATGCAATCTTGTCCGTCCTTATTCTACTTTCCGTTAGAGAGACACAAGGGGACGGTTTTGGCGTGCCATTTTAACTGACACACCAAAACCGTCCCCTTGTTTTACCCCTGTGACGTTCTATTAAATTATGATGCAGATAAGCCCTCCGCTGCCTTCGTTGACTATACGCTGTAAGGTATCCTGCAGTTTGATCTGGGCATTTTCAGGCATGCGATGGAGTTTATTCTGAATGCCTTCTCTAACCAGATCATGCAGTGATTTGCCAAAAATATTTGATTCCCAAATCTTGCCCGGGTCTTCCTCAAACTCATCCAGCATATAGCGGACCAGTTCCTCGCACTGTTTTTCGGTGCCTATTATCGGTGTTATTTCTGTAGTGATATCAGCACGGATAATGTGCAAGGATGGAGCTTTGGCTTTTAGTTTAACCCCAAATCGATTCCCCTGGCGTATTAGTTCCGGTTCTTCTAAGAACATTTCTTCCAAACGCGGAGTTACTACCCCATAGCCTGATTCTTTTACCTCTTCCAGGGCTCCGGAAACTTTATCATATTCCCGTTTGGCTACACTAAAATCCTTCATCAATCTCATAATATCGTGGGTTCCTTGTACCGCAAACCCACTGACATCGCTAAGGGACCGGTAGAACAGCTCTTCGGGAATGGTGACATCAATGGCAGCGGTACCTGTACCCAAATTCATTTCTTCCAGACTGACATAACTTATATTCTCCACTTCTGAGAGCTGTTCGATAGCTTTGTCAATATCACGAACTTTGCGGACATCGTTGAGTATGTTGCGAATCGCATTCTCCAAGCCTTCCCGGAGCCAGAAATCCTCATCTAACTCATCTACCCAACGCGGTAATTTGATGTTAACTTCCTGAACCGGGAATTCATAGAGAACTTCTTCCAGAACTCCGTAAATTTGTTCCACAGTCATCTGAGCAACATCCAGAGGAATCACACTAACCCCATATTTCTCGCTTAATTCTTCGGCCAGACTGAGAGTTTCACGGTCATAGGGTTTGGTGGAGTTCAATAGTATTACAAAGGGTTTGTTTAATTCCTTTAGTTCCGCAATAACACGCTCTTCTGGCAACTCATAGTTTTCTCTGGGTATATCGCTGATGCTACCGTCGGTAGTGACGACAATGCCGATGGTCGAATGATCGACAATCACTTTCCTGGTTCCTATTTCGGCCGCTTCTTCGAAGGGAACCTCATAGTCAAACCAGGGAGTTTTTACCATACGAGGTTCATCATCCTCTTCATAACCCAGTGCCCCTTCAACAGTGTAGCCCACGCAATCCACCAGTCTGGCTTTAAAGCTCAGTCCGCCGGTCGTGGTAATCTCAATGGCTTCATTGGGAACAAATTTGGGTTCGGTGGTGGTAATGGTCTTCCCTGCCCCACTCTGGGGGAGCTCGTCTTTCGCTCGTTCCCTATCATAGATGTCCTTGATATTAGGCAGGATCATTAGTTCCATGAAACGTTTGATAAAGGTTGATTTTCCAGTACGAACCGGACCGACCACCCCCAGGTATATATCGCCACCTGTGCGTTCAGCGATATCCTGTAAGATGTTGTTACCTTCCACTTCTCATTTTCCCTCCCTTGGATTAGACTTTACAAAGGCACCCTCCCTCCGATACGGATACCCTTTTACTCCTTAACGTTTAACAGTACAAATATATTTATCAATATTCGGTAATATAACCAGAAAACAAAAAAAGTGTGAACTTCTATCACACTTTATTTGGCTAACACTAGGGTTGAACAAGGTCTTCTATCTCATGCTTCTTGCCCCGTTTCATTAACCGGTCCACTTCATCACGGGGATTAACCTGTTCGTGCAGTATTCGATAACAAGCTCTGGCAATAGGCATATCAACCTGAAATGACTCTGCTAATTTATGAGCTATCTTGGAAGTATATACTCCTTCCACCACCATACCAATTTTATCAAGGGTCTCTGCCAGGGTTAATCCCTGTCCTATCATCATTCCAGCCCGTTGGTTGCGGGAGTGGATGCTTCCACAAGTAACTACCAAATCACCTAAACCACTCAATCCAGCAAAGGTACGAAAATCTCCTCCCATAGCCACTCCCAAACGAGTCATTTCTGTTAAGCCGCGGGTAATGAGGGCTGCCAGGGTGTTGTCACCATAACCAAGCCCGCGAATTATGCCAGCAGCAATGGCGACAATGTTCTTCAAGGCCCCCCCTAGCTCGACCCCGGCAACGTCGGGGTTGGTGTACACTCTAAACCAGGAAGTCATATAAAGATCCTGTACCTGATGGGCAGTTTTTAAGTTGATTGAAGCCGCCGTAACAACCGTAGGAACCTTACGGGCTACTTCCTCAGCATGACTGGGTCCAGACAAAACCGCATACCTTTTTAAGATATCCTGGCCCAAAACATCAGCAGTCACCTGACTCATGCGCATTCCTTTTTCTATTTCCAAACCCTTAGAGGTGTTTATTATGAGGGCACCAGCAGGTATTATAGGGGCAATGCTGGTTAGCACCTGCCTGACTGTCTGGGCAGGTACAGCCAGTATAATCATCTTAGCCGGCTTCACCGCTTCATAAATGTCGCTGGTAATATGTACCGATTTAGGGATGGCCACACCTGGCAAGTATTGCCGGTTTTCACCCGTTAACTTCATTTGAGAAATACCATCTTGTTCCCGGCCCCACATAGTAACCTTGTGACCGCTTAAACTCAGTAAAATAGCTTGAGCTGTTCCCCAACTCCCTGCTCCTAGAATACAAACTGGATGCATATAAACCTCCACAAATAGTATGCTTAAGCACGGGATCCTAGCTTAGGTTCTGTGCCACTGCGCAACCGTTGAATGTTTTCTCGATGACGGTAGACCACTAAGGCGGCCATCAATAAGCATAATATCAATAGTTCAAAAGGTTCTTTCATGGCCAGGGCTAAAACCGGCAACAATACAGCCACGGTAATTGATCCCAGTGAAACATAGCGCAACAAGGCGACTACTACTAAAAAAACCACCAGCATTATTAACAATTCCCGGGGCATTAAATAAAGAATGATACCTGCAGAAGTTGCTACACCTTTGCCTCCCTTGAAGCGTAAGAAAATTGGATAACAGTGCCCTACAACTGCTGCAAAAGCACAGCCAACCACCAGCCACTCTCCGCCAGCCATAGTACCGATCCAGGCTGCTGCGACTCCTTTTAATAAATCAGCTGCTAAGGCGGCAGCAGCTGCAACTGGCCCCAGCGCACGGAGAACATTGGTGGCTCCGACATTTCCACTTCCCCGGGTGCGTATATCGACTCCTTTTAATAAGGAAACCAAATAAGAAAAAGGAATGGCTCCAATGAAATAGCATAGAACAACTAAAATTAAACCGTACACAATAATCCCCCCACGTTATTGTTCCTGGCTGCTGCGAGCTCTCACCAGCAAGCGAATAGGTGTACCTTCAAATCCAAAATTCTGACGCAGCCTGTTTTCCAGGTAGCGAAGGTAGGAAAAGTGAATCATGTCTGGATTATTGGAAAACAAAACAAAAGTTGGCGGTGCGGTGCGTACCTGAGTACCATAATATATTTTAATCCGTTTTCCTCCGCCGCCGGGAAGAGGATTTAACATCATAGCCTCCTTAAGTACCCGGTTAATTTCAGCAGTGGGTATTCTTCGATTATGCTGCTCTACTACAAAATCCGCAATATCCAGGACCTGAAAAATGCGTTTGCGGGTTAGGGCGGAAATATACAGCAGTGGTGCATAGGATAAAAATTTCAATTCCTCGCGAATATCTTTATCAAATTTATTCATGGTGCTGCCGGTCTTTTCTATCAGATCCCACTTGTTTACCACAATTATATTAGCTTTGTTCTGTTCATGCACATAGCCGGCTATACGCTGATCCTGTTCTGTCACTCCATCGACAGCATTAAGCATAATCAATACCACATCTGCCCGGTCCACACTGCGCAGGGCTCTTATTACACTATATTTTTCCGTGGTTTCCTTAATGCGTGATTTTTTACGGATACCAGCGGTATCTATGAGAATATAGTCTTTGCCATTATAGCGAAAGGGAGTATCGATAGCATCCCGGGTGGTCCCTGGTACATCACTGACGATTACTCGTTCTTCTCCCAGCAAGGCATTTACCAATGACGATTTGCCGACATTAGGACGCCCTACTATGGCTATTTTAACCGCATCGGGGTCCTCAGCATACTGAGAAGGGGGACCGAACTTGCTTATTACCGCATCTAAAAGTTCATCGGTATTCATACCATGCATAGCGGAAATGGGGATGGGGTCTCCCAATCCCAGATTATAAAATTCATAGTATTCCAGCTGCTTGTGAAAGTTTTCAACCTTATTAGCAGCAAGAACAACTGGACGATTAGACTTTCTCAGCAGTTCAGCCACCTGCTCATCTTCATGAGTAATGCCGTCTTTGGTATCCACCACAAAAATGATTACATCGGCTTCCTCGATGGCTAATTCAGCCTGGAGCTTAACTTCCCGGGCAAATAAGTCTTCTTCATCAAAGCGTATTCCTCCGGTATCAATGATAATAAATTCCCGCCCAGCCCAATCGGTACTATCATAAAGGCGATCTCTGGTAACCCCAGGAATGTCCTCCACAATAGCTTTACGGGCTCCGGCCAGACGGTTAAATAAAGTTGATTTCCCCACGTTGGGGCGTCCTACTATGGCAACCACAGGTTTAGCCATGTCCATCCTCCATAAACATCAGTATAAAACTGCTTCCACTAAGGAACGGGCACTGCCATCGGTGGTCCGAATGACCACTCCCGTTCGAGAAGCAATCTCTTCCAGGGTAATATTGTCCAGCAGCATGGTACTGCCTTCTTGCAGCAATACTTCCGGAATTACTACTTTTTTACCACGATAATTGTCCTGCAGGCAATTTATAATATCTGTCCCGGTCAACAGTCCGGTTACAGTTACACCGCCACCAAAGTATTGATTGGGTACGACAATAACCTCAACCCCCAAACCTTTAACCCGGTTCAAATCCTCAGCAACGGTTTGCATTACCGTTCTGGCTGATTCACCGGTAATAAGGAATACCTGAACTGGATCAATCTGATTCGGCAAATCCCTTTTTATCTCCTGCCAGTCATCCATAAACAAACGAATCAAGCCAATACCATTTTCAATCTGGCTGTAATCATCATAATAGTCAGCTGGTGGAACTGGAATACCAGCTTTCACGTAGAACTCATCGGCCAGGTAGACAAAGCCTATGCCAAATCTAGAACGAAAAGTATTCCTCCACTGATTGACCTCTTCAATTAATTCCCGGGCTTCTTGGGCAGTAAAGGTTCGCAAATGTGGTAGTTTATCCCTATGTCCGGTCAGCCCTACCGGCACTATACCTACCGATTGTACTGATGGGTAAAGATCAGCCAATTCATTAATGGATTTCACCAGTTCCTGACCATCATTCAGATCGGGGCAGAGTACAATCTGGGTATGAACTTGGATGCCGGCCTGTTTAAGGCGCTGCAAATCTTCCATGATATGGGCGGCTCGGGGGTTTTTCATCATCTGCTGTCTTAATGGGCCAGAGGTAGTATGAACTGATACATATAAAGGGCTGAGCCGCATACTCTCTAATTTATTCCAATCATCATCTGATAAATTAGTAAGAGTTATATAATTGCCAAACAGAAAGGAGTAGCGGTAGTCATCATCTTTAACATAAAGAGTCTCCCGCATTGCAGGAGGCATTTGATCGATAAAACAAAACATACAGCGATTACGGCATAACCTGATCCGGTCAAAAACTACACCTTCGAACAATAAGCCCAGTTCATCATCAAAGTCCTTTTCTATATCCACCGACCAGGTTTCACCGTTTTTTTTCTCAATTACCAGAGTTATATTATCATCCTGAGAATAGAATTGATAATCGAGAAGGTCCTCCACAGGCTGTCCATTGATGCTGAGTAGGGTGTCTCCCGGCTCCAGTCCCACTGCATCTGCTATACTGGCTTTAATTACTTCCATTATGGGGGCTCCCACAAAAACTTCCTCCCGACTATTTGGCATCTCCTCCCCAATTATCCACGAAAAGCCTGGTCTTCGCAAGTTTAAGGGGGCTAATCAATTCTTTACTGCATTGTTTTCAGCTTATGGTGCAAATTACCGGCAGTTTTTTGCAAAACACCGAACTGGCGCCGTAACAAAAAAGTAGAGCCTTTTACATTTAAGTAGCCTCCGCCCAGTAGTTTAGGCCAATGGCTTATCAACATAATTATACCCTGCCCAGCTACTGAAACTGGTTCTATTACCAGTTCCTCTTCGCTAAAGCCTAGTAAATTACGTAAATCCTCCAACGATTTCTTGCCCATCAGTACGTCCTTGCCCACCCCCAGAGTATAAACCCGGTTACCTTGTTGATCTTCACCGATATAAATAGGAAACCCGCTCTTATCTGCGGCTGTATCACCAAAGCCGGTTATATAGCGAAAATCAAGTTTGTTCAGACGACCCAAGTAAATATGGGCGGCTATTAACGCATGATGGGTACCTGTATTGGCTATAAATATTATATTCATGGGTCTACCTGCCGGCGATCCAGAGCTTGCAAGCGGGTGATCTCCACTAAATTGACCAAGGCCCAATAAGCCTTGCGGGTTCCCAGACCGACCAAGGGTCGTCCTATGAATACCATTCCTACCCGGCGAGAGATAAACCCACCAATTTTCATAACCCAATTTACATGGGGCATAGTGCTAACAGCCAAGACTTGGTGCCTAACCCCCATTATCTCCGCTATACCATGAATAATATTGGTATACCGGTCACCTAAGCTTTTTTTACCCAGCACATAGATGGCATTCTTGTATTCGTCCAAGCCCATAAAACGAATGGAGCCAAAATTGCTGTTATCGGTATTGTCAAAGTATGGTATTGCCATTAATTCTTGCAGGGTAGGCAGGCGATCCTTGGGTAACAACCCCAAGTGCAAAGCCGCAGCGGTCACCGATGAATGAGCACCGCCAAAACAGTGGTAGATGATATTCATACTACCTTCCTCCTGGATAAATAAAGTTAAAATATTTGGGGCAGGACTAATGCTTCACTATTATATAAACGTCATTTTCCAGATCGTGGACCATACCTCCCAAAATCCGGGCCAGTAGTAAAGCTGTTTTTTCCATTTCTTTTTGGTCCTGGGCATAGAAAACCGGACATCCACCGCCTTTTACCTTATCAGGATTCCAGGTAATGATAGCCAGAATAACCTCTTTCAGACCTGCATCCAATTCTAACTCTCCTTTTTAGTTAATCAGCGGCTTTACGCCCATAAAAGCTTTCCAGAGTGGTGCCACGAGTTGATTCCAGCACCGGTACTTTCTTGATTATTTTCATTAAATACTCCATATCAGGTTCGTTAGCTACTATAAAAAGTCCTAAGTATCCCTGATCCACCTGTTTACGCGCCAGGGGCATTAGATCTGGTTCCGCTGTATCCACCTTGGAGCCCAGAATTGAAACCACATCATGAATTATGGCCTGCCGCTGGCCTGGAGCGTGCAGAGTTAGACGGGCATCGTCATTTTTGGGTTTAATGAGTACTCCCATTCCTTCCTGGAGAATCCTTTCTCTCGTCTCCGGCAGGCCAACATTCATTATAACTACATCTTCTACCATTAATAGAGAACCTTCGAAGTGGACCTTGGCAGGAACCACCTCCACAATATCTCCCAGTTGATTACCGCTCATCATTTTTATGGACAGAAATATGCATATAGGGCCTACCGCAAAGGCATAGGGCCAACCCCACCAGTGCACTGCCAAGCTGGTTATGAATGCGGTAAAAATCACCAGGTAATTGCGAGCTTCAAACACCCGGGCAATTCCTTCTATATAATCGTTACCGCGGCGAATTAACTTGGTCTCTTCCAATTTGGTAAGGTTTTCTCTTTCCATATTACGAACATCACGAAATTGCTGAGCAGCCAAGACCAGAAAGGTTACCGCCGTATAATCGGGTTTCATTATGGCAGGAACAGCCACCGCTCCTAAACTGGCCGCAATGAATCCCAGCGCCAGGTGAATCAACTGCCCATGGGGATAAGTAGGATAGTGCCGGTAGTCACTCCTAAGCATTATCCAGCGAGCCAGGAATCCAGTCACTACCCCACAGGCTATTACAATTAAATATTTGTCCATCTACCTCGGCTGCGCTCCCTTGTTGAGGAAATAATAGCCAGCGGCAGCTGCACCAACTACCACCAGTATTATTAATATGGCAGTCCCAGCCCCCCCTGAGCCTCCAGTCAGTGGTTTAGCGGCAGCTTCCTGGCCCTCAACAGGTACTCCCAATACCACAGGAATAGTGCTGGCAAATAGTTTGGCGCCCTTTTCGGCTTCATCTTTACTGTTGGTATGGGAACCTACTTCTATCAAAGTAACCCGGGGACTCAAATCCTGATTGTAATCACCCTTCCCCATAAATATGCCGTTGGATAACCCTGGGGTCTGCTTGTCCATAGCCGCCTTAATCTGTTTGGCAAAATCTAAATTAGCCTTCATATTAGGGTTGGTTCTTCCCACTACCAACTTTATTTTAGTGGCATCCTGTCCTTTCACTTCGGTTTGATACTGGTCTGCCGGCACAGCGTCACGGTGTATGTCAACTACCACATCAGGAGTTGACTCCTTGATTAATTGCATGGCGGTACGACGAGAACGATTATAAGCGTTAATATCATGGGGATTGTGATTGTTGTCACTGTAAATAACCTCAAAACCCAACTGGCGCAAACGATCGGCAAATATCTTGCCTATATCGTAAATACCCCCGTTGCCTTCAATGCTTTCTTTCCCATCGCCTTTGATATATGATTCATCACTATGAGTATGATAAATAGCAATAGTAGGCTTTTTTTGCGTTTCAACCGGTATACTATGCTCCTGGAATATCCAGGCTTTTTTCTCCGGATTATAGTTAAGTACAGGCATGCGCTCCTCACCTTGATAAACACAACGAGCCGTCTCACCTACCACCTCGACTACTTTGTAGCGGGAATTATCGCTGCTGATATATTCATCTCCAGGATAGACTTTAATAGCGGTTTGGTGCACTATGTTGTTGTTTTCATCCACCAGAGTATAATATTTACCCCGGGGAGCTTCTTCCTGTTGTCCCAGCACAGCGGAAGGTACGCATAAAACACCTAGTAGAGCAATTAGAATCGCAACATACCATTTATTCATCATCCTCACCTCGCTCCCTATCATCCACAGGTTTACGAGCTGGTTCTGGCTCTGGTTCTCGCAGGTTACGTATAAGCTCCTCAGGACGGCCTTCGGTTTGTGGTCCTCCCTGTACACGTTCTAAAGTTTCACCAATAACCTCTGCCAGCAGTAGGGCTAGAATACCTGCTAAAATTAAGGAATCAAAGGCACCCGCGCCCCCGATCGCCACAGTTCCCCGTACTCCGGTAGAAGTCAAATATAAAAACTGTCCGATATCTAAGGCTAAAACACCCATAACTGCTGCAAAAAAGGCTCCCCGGCGGGATCGCCCGGCCAAATAGCCAACGATACCTGCCACCAGAGGATAGATGTATATGGGATCAATGAAAATCTCCTCTGGTTCGGCTCCTAAAAACCTACCTGCCAAAAATAGAGCTAAAGCAGTAACAGCAGCAGCGATAACCGCTCGGATTTTTTCCAGAGCAGTACCTGCACCCACCCAAATATAGATGGCTAAGCCAACGGCAATTATTCCTCCAAGATTAATAGTTATCCGCGAACCCAGAGGGATGTCTACAAAGCTGCCCACAATTATCGCCGCTATCCAAAACAAAGCGGCCCGATCAGTCAAACGCAACCTGTCCAGGGCACGATGAGCTACCCCGAAATAAATAAGAATAGAAATCACTACTAAAGCGATCAAGCCCAGAGGAAAATTAGCCATAGCATTCATCCTTTCGCCGATTTTAGGCTTAGATTTCCCCTTTGTACTGCAAATATGTAATGAAAAATAGCCGCTTAAAGCGGCTAATAAATAAAAAACTGCCCCAGGGAGAGCATTCTCCTGTGGCAGCCAAATGGGATTTCCCCATTAAGGCGACTTCAATTAATAAGTTATCTGGCGGCCCAACGTTTGACATCTATACCACGAATAGTGAGCCACTGGGCGGTTTTCCCTAAAATAATGACTGGTTTTTGCTGCAGTTCCCCAATATTCCGGGAACCTGTCATCAGCAAGCCTGCTTTAAGTCTATACAAAAAACCCTGTAAATATCTTTGTAATACGGCTTCCCCTTCGTTAACAAGTATTTTTAACAATGGTCCCGCCATGCCAATAAGGCTTGCTCCCACAGCCAAAGCTTTCACTCCATCCAGAGCGGTACGAATTCCCCCCGTTGCTATTAATGTTATAGGATACTCCAGAGCCAGCAGTTCACCCAGGCTCACTGCCGTAGGTATGCCCCATTCGTCAAATTCATGAACAAACCATCCCTCCCGCCGGTCTTCAATGGCCACAAAATTGGTGCCGCCTTTCCCACCCACATCAAAATAGTTTATTCCAACTCCACAAAGTCTCCGGGCAGCTTCCTGGCTAAAACCAAATCCTACTTCTTTAGCGATTATCGGAACAGGTGAATTTTCCACAAGGCGAGCAACATTTTCCAACATACCAGCAAAATCCCGGTCTCCTTCCGGCATAGCCAACTCCTGAGGTATATTGAAATGCAACTGCAATCCATCTGCCTTAACCATTTCTACCGCTTCCAGGGCTTGTTCCACAGGAGATAGGGCACTGACATTGGCCAGGATAAGACCGTCAGGGTTTTCTTTGCGGACTACCGAAAAGGTATCGCGAAGCACCGGTTCGTGAATAGCCATCGTCTGTGAACCAACTGCCATAGCTAATCCATATTGCCTGGCTAGTTTGGCCAGCGAGCGGTTAATACGCCTTGCGTTCTCGGTGCCTCCGGTTATGGCGTTTATTATCAGGGGATAATTGAGTGTCTTGGATAGAAATCCAGCCGAAGTGTCAATATGGTCTATATTTATCTCGGGAACCGAGTCATTGACCAGATAGACATCCTCAAAACCTGCGGTACAGGGACCATCTGGCAATCTAGCGGCAATTCTAATATGGTCGGCTTTTCTTTTACTGCGAATTATAATAACCTCCCGGCTATTTCCTGGGCTTTTTGTAAGGCGGCGACATCATTTACATTAAAAAATATTTCTTCAACTTTGCCAAATTGGGTCAATTCATTTTCCTTCAGAACCCGGGCATCCAATTCTTCGAAAATCCTGACTAGTTTTAGCTTGCCCTCTTCCAAGCAACTGGTGAAAACCGGCAGGCAAAGACGGCTGTATACAGCCGCTAAGGGCTGTAGATAACCTGATAGTTCCGGAACCACAGCCTGATGGCTGCCTAATTGCTCCAACATATACTGCACCAGATGCATATCTATAAAGGGCATGTCACAGCCCAGTACAAAAATTGTTTCATAGCTGGCATGATACAATCCGGCATGAATCCCTGCTACCGGGCCAAGTCCTACAAACACATCAGTTTCAACCCTATCGGCCATGCCCTGATATAGTTCAGGATTATTGCTTATTATGATGGTTTCAGGGAATACAGCTCTGAACTTATCCATAATAATATGTAGAGAGCTCCTGCCTCCCACTGGGGCAAATGCCTTATTAAAATTCATGCGTGAGCTCCTGCCCCCGGCTAGTACAACTCCGCTGGCCTCCATACTTACCTTTCCCCAATCCAGTCAATAGAAAATGAATAATAGGTGGTTTGTTTTTGGGATTGCCGTCACCTGTTAAGTTGGTGTTATAAAAAAAGCTGCCAACGGCAGCTTAGAATCGTACTCCTCAACCTCCACTAGCTGCAGTGGGACAGCTAGCACTGCAGGAAGGAAGTGACGTTGGGCTTCCCCCTTTAGAGGTATTAAAAAGGGAAAGCAGCTGCCTCACTTTTGAGGATCCGCATTCAGGGCATTTTACCTTATCTTTGTCACGATTAGATATCATGAGGTCAAACTTGTTACCACAATCTTGACATGAAAAATCAAAAATGGGCATTAAGATCACCTCGTTAATTATTATTCCTGGTTATCCAAATATTCATCAATCTCCTGGCGGTCTAGATCTTCCTGAGCTTCTTTAATTGAAAGACCAATCCGTTTTTCATTAGAGTCTATGCTCAGAATTTTAATCCGCACTTTCTGGCCCACCTCAACTACATCTTCCGGTTTTTCTACCCGGTAATTAGCTAGTTGGGAAATATGGACCAAGCCGTCTACCCCTGGTTCTACTTCCACAAAAGCACCAAAGGGAGCTATACGAACTACGGTCCCGTCTATAATGTCACCCTCCTGGTATTTTTCCAACACTATTTCCCAGGGGCTTTTGAGCAGCTGTTTACGGCTTAATGATACCCGTTCCTTTTCCCGATCTAAACCGAGAATGAAAACATCCAACTCCTCACCCTCGTTTAATATATTTGAAGGATGCTCAACCCGGCGGTGATCCATTTCTGATACGTGTAAAAGTCCCTCGTATCCTCCTAAGTCAATAAATGCACCATAGTCAACAATACGTTTCACGCGGCCTCGACGCACTTGTCCCTCTTCAATACTGTTCCAGAATTCCTCTTTCAGACGGGCTTTCTCCTGGGCTACCAGTTCCTTACGGGATACCACTATTTGCGAGCCCCGGCGTTTATTGCGATTAAATTCAATAATGTTGAAGGAAAAAGTTTTGCCAATATATTCGTCCAGGTTGCGAACATAACCATCTTCCACATGAGAAGCTGGGAGGAACGCTACTACTCCCACGTCAACCAGCAGGCCACCTTTGACACTTCCGGTGACAGTTCCTTCTATCACCTGCTCATTCTTAAAAGCCTCTTCCAGTTGATCCAGCACTCGTTTGGTATCAACCTTTTTCTTGGACAGCAGAATGGTGCCGTCATCATCCCACTTGAGAACCATGACCTCGATTTCTTCGCCGACTTTCACCAGATCTTTGGCTGACTCGACATCCTTAACTGACAGTTCGCGCCGCGGTATGATGCCTTCAGACTTGCCGCCAACATCTACCATAACTTCGTCATCGCGAACCTCAATTACAGTGCCATTTATAACCTCTCCTCGTGAAGGAGAAGAATAATCGGCCATCTTTGCCTCCATATTGGCAAAAGAATCTTCCTGATTGGGCTCCTCTGAAGTCACTGCCTGCTCCTCGGGCTGTTCCTGTTGGGCAGCCTCCTGCTGACTTTGGTTTACCTGGTTTAGTTCCTGGTTTTCCTGTTCGTCAAACATTGTCATCCTATCCACTACCTCCTTGATCTTCCAATCCGGAGTTGATGCCCCGGCAGTAATGCCTACCCGGTTAACCCCATTAAGCCAATCATGCTGAATTTCCTCAGCCGATTGAATTAAGTAGGTTGGGACTCCGGAATTTGAACACTCTTTAAATAGAGTGGTCGTATTTGAACTCTTGCGGTCACCTACTACTAATACCAGGTCTACCTGGTCAGCTAGGTTACGCCCTGACTCCTGCCGTATTTGGGTGGCAGAACAAATAGTATTAAAAACCCTTACTTCACTGGCTTTAGGTATTAATTCCTGGACTACCTCAAAGAATTCTTTTTCGTTTTTAGTAGTCTGTGACACTACGGCTATCTTACTAACCGGTTGAACACGACTGGCTTCTTCCACACTGCCTACCACTATCGCCTGGTCAGTCCATCCGATTATGCCCTTAACTTCAGGGTGATGGATGTCACCGTATACAATAATATCATACCCTTGTTCCTGTAGCGAAGAAACTAAATTATGAATTCGCTTAACTAACGGACAAGTGGCATCAATAATTTCTATGCCCTGTTGCCGAACGGCTTCCCATACTGATGCCGGAGCACCATGGGAACGTATAATTATGCCAGTTATCGATTTATCTATTTCTTGAACACTGTCAATAGGTCTAATGCCTATTTTCTCCAGCGATTTAACTACTGCATCATTATGAACAATTGGGCCTAGGGTACAATAGGTCCCGTCCTGTTCAGCATATTCGTGGGCAATTTTTATCGCCCGTCTGACTCCTGCACAGAAACCGGCATGGGGAGCAATTATAATTTGCATGGAAGCCCTCCCATAAGACCCATACGAGTTACTTATTTCGTAATAGTATAAATAATTCCTGCTTTATTTACACAAAAGTGTTCTGACTTCATTCATAATGTCTTCACTTATGGCATCCAATGTGGCTGATTTTACTTTTTGCCCAACATATTCCGTCATAATTATAGGTTTGCCGATCCGCACTTCTAGAGGACGAAACCAGCCAAAGGGAATAAACCGGTCTGTGCCAACACAAGCAACCGGGACAACCGGGGCGCCAGTTTTGACAGCGATCATAGCTGTGCCAGTTTTGGCCTTTAATGCTCCGTAGCGATCTCTAAAACCTTCGGGAAAAATACCCAAAACCTCCTGCTTCTCCAATAAAGCCATAGCATAACGCAACGCCGTACGATCTCCGGCTCTCCGATTTACGGGGAAAGCGTTTATTTTTCTAAAGAACCAAGCCATCCAGGCTTTCTCAAAGAATTCCGCTTTGGCCATAAAGTGAATGGGACGCGGAGTAACTACTGCTATGACAATGGGATCCCACATACTAACATGGTTAGCTGCTATTATAAATGGACCCTTTTTAGGTAGATTATGTAGTCCTTTCGATTTCAAACCCAGAATCATGAAAATAATTCGAGCCAGAACGTGTAAAAATTGGTAAAACACGTTATATCTGAGCCCCCTGTATAATCTTCATTATCTTAGTTACCGCCTGGTCAACTGTTAAAGCACTGGTATCTATCAGAATAGAATCTGGCAACAGCTTCAAAGCTCCCACTTCACGATGGGAATCCTGGTGATCCCGCTGCATTATTTCCCTTTTCACCCTTTCCTCATCTACCTCATAGCCATTAGCTTGTAGTTCTTTTATGCGCCGCTTAGTGCGCTCTTCCAGGGAGGCAGTTACATAAAACTTGTAATCGGCATCAGGCAACACACATTCGCCAATATCACGACCATCCATAACTACAGAATGATTGCGGGCCATATCACGCTGCATAATAACCATTTGCTTACGTACTGCCGGATGTACGGCAACTTGAGAAACAACCGCACTTACTTCAGGTGAACGAATTGCTTCGGTAACATCCCGGCCGTCGCATATAACCTTTTGCTGCTGATCATTAAGTTCAAAGTGGATATGGGTATGGAGGGCAAGTTCCAATAGGTCCTGAGGATCGTGTAGGTTTATGGTTGTCTTTAAGGCCTTTAAAGCCAATGCCCGGTACATAGCCCCGGTATCTATATATAAAACGCCAAGTTTGGCAGCTAGTATCCTGGCAATAGTACTTTTGCCTGCTCCTGCAGGTCCGTCAATAGCAATCTTCATCTGATAACCACCCAGCTATATTCCAATTAATTGTATCACATCAGACTCGTTAATAAAAAGTAAATCCTAGTTAACACAGGAAACTGTAAAATAGGGAATCTTCACCTTGATTAGTCCTCTTTATTGGCGAGATAGAGCTTGGAGCGTATTCCAAAACTCGGGGTACGATATGTTCACCACTTCAGCATTGTCGATATTAGTGGTTTGGTCTGCTATTAAACCGGCCACAGCTAAACTCATAGCTATACGGTGATCGCCATGGCTATTCACATTGGTTCCCCGCAAACGGGATTTGCTTCCATCCACAATAAAGCCATCCGGTGTAGGCTCAATAACTACTCCCATGCGTCCTAGTTCACTAGTAATGGCTGCAATTCTATCTGATTCCTTTACTCGCAATTCGGCAGCATCATTAACCACTGAAACACCTTCAGCGACTGCCATAGCCACCGCTATTACAGGCAATTCATCAATTAAGCGCGGAATGATAGGGTTGGCAACTCGCACTGCTTTCAGCTGGGCAGACCGCACTAATATGTCAGCTACCGGCTCACCAGCTGAAGTACGTGAATTCAGCACTTCTATGTTGGCTCCCATAGAACGCAAAACATCCAGTATTCCGTTACGGGTGGGGTTTATGCCTACTCGTTTTAATAAAACTTCTGAGTTGGGTACAATAGTAGCCGCCACCATTAAAAAAGCCGCTGAAGAAATATCGCCTGGTACTTCCCAATCCTGGGGATATAAACGGTCACAAGGGGCAACACTTACTTGTCCGGGGATTCTGGTTATGGTCGCCCCCATAGCCTCCAGCATTCGTTCCGTATGGTCCCGGGAAGGTGCCTCTTCATAGACCGTAGTAATACCCTGAGCCTGTAAACCCGCTAATAACAGAGCTGACTTTACCTGGGCACTGGCCACTGGCATAGAGTATTCTATCCCGTGCAGATCCCCCCCCTGTATAGCTAATGGGGGGAAACTGTCCTGACGGGCCATAAAGTGCGCCCCCATCATGGCGAGAGGCTTCATAACTCTGCCCATAGGCCTTTTATTTAAAGATGAGTCACCGCTAAGAATAGCTGTGAATGGCCTTCCCGCTAACAGTCCCGCCAGTAGCCGCATGGTTGTGCCTGAATTGCCACAATCCAGTACCATCTCCGGTTCCTCAAGATCATTGATGCCAGGACTTTTAATCAACATTTCTTGACCCCGTTGTTCTATATCCAGTCCTAAAGACTGCAGGCAACGGCAGGTAGCCTGGGTGTCTTCAGCCTGCAAAAAATTACTTACCCGGCTTAAGCCTGGAGACAAAGCAGATAAAATCACCGTTCTGTGAGAGATGGACTTATCGGGTGCTACTTCGGTTTCCCCTTTCAAGAAAGAAACTCTGTTTACCGTATAGCGCATAGACTCCTCCTATCTTATCCAAGCTTTAATGGAGGCAGCCTGCAAAGCCTGAACTGCTTTTTGCCCTTCCTGAAGATCAGCAACTCCTAAACGAATAGTGCCTCCATCGCCTTCACGTACACGCAGTATTTCAATATCGGCTATGTTAATATTATGATCGCCTAAAATCCTTCCTAATTCACCTATAACCCCGGGACGATCTGCTACAATGCAAATCACATCACACATAGCAGGCATCAAGCCCTTCTGACCATGGGGTATTTCCTCACGAATAGCCTGGGCGCGAGTAAGTTCTTCTAAAAGCACCCCATGGTCGTTTTTTTTCAAAGCCCAACTCAGCCGGGTCAAAGAAGCAATATATTGGTCCAAGCCTTCTATAATAGCTGCCCGGTTGGTAACCAGTATTCCCTTCCACAGGCTGGGATTAGAGGAGGCAACCCGAGTTGTATCACGAAAGCCTCCTGCCGCCATCATTAGGAGATCAGGTCTGCCTTCGGTCAGGTTCACCAGGCTTACCGCGGCCAAGTGGGGAATATGGCTGACTAAGGCTACCATCTCATCGTGCATATGGGCATCCATTATCTTAATTTTTGCTCCCGTAACAGCCAGCAGTTCGGTTAACTGCTGGACAGCTTCCTGAGGCACTGTAGGCTTAGGAGTCAGAACATATACTGCATTCTCAAACAAATAGCCATCGGCTCCTTGAATGCCTTTAATCTCCGATCCGGCCATAGGGTGCCCGCCGATGATATGAACTCCTTCCGGCAGGTTTTCCATCCACTCCATTACCATTAGTTTAGTGCTGCCTACATCCGTCACAATGGTTCCTATCCGAATATATTGAGCCATTTTCTCAATAAGAAACGGAAATGATTCTAAAGGACTGCACAAAAAGACTATATCAGCCTGAACAATTCCTTCCTCAAGAGTGGCAATTTGGTCTATTGCGCCTATCTCCAGAGCTCTTTGCAATGACTCATTATCATTGTCGATACCTATAATTCTTTCTACCCCGGGAGCGCCGTGCAAAGCCAAGCCTAAAGATCCTCCGATCAAACCAGTACCTACTATGGCAATCTTGGCACTCATAATCATTCCTCCGCGGTAGCCTGCAAGGCGTTGATCATCTTTTTAACTCGAATCACCAGACGGGCAAAATTCTCCGGTGTCAAAGACTGGGGTCCATCTGACAAAGCTTCACTGGGATTTTGATGAACCTCTACCATTATTCCATCGGCCCCGGCACCAATAGCCGCAAGAGCCATAGGTTCTACCAGTTTCCATTTTCCTGTGCCGTGGCTGGGATCAACAATAATGGGCAGATGAGTCAGTTGCTTAATCACAGGTACCGCACTTAAATCCAGGGTATTGCGGGTGTAGTTTTCAAATGAACGAATGCCCCGCTCACACATTATAACCTGATGGTTACCACTGGATATAATGTATTCAGCAGCCATGATCCACTCTTCAATAGTAGCTGAAGGTCCGCGTTTCAGCAGAACAGGTTTCTGGATTTTGCCCAGTTCACGAAGTAAAAAAAAGTTCTGCATATTGCGGGCACCCACCTGAAGCACGTCTACATAATCGGCCACTTCCTCCACCAGGCGGGGATCTACTACTTCTGTAACCACTGGTAGACCAGTAATCTGTCTGGCTTCAGCCAAAATTTCCAGCCCTTCTTTTTCCAATCCTTGGAAAGAATAGGGTGAAGTGCGTGGCTTAAATGCGCCTCCTCTCAGCATGGTGGCCCCCGCTTCTTTTACAGCCTGAGCAACTTCCATAAATAGGGACCGCCCTTCCACTGCACATGGCCCGGCAATTATTTGCACCTGACCATCCCCAACTATTTGCTCACCCACCTTAATAAGACTGCTTTCTGGCTTGAACTGGCGCGAAGCCATCTTAAACGGCTGAGCTATGGGTACTACTTTTTCTACCCCCGGAAGGGTTTCGAACAGTACCATGGTCGCTGCAGTCCTCTGCCCAATAGCACCAATAATGGTCCTTTCCACTCCCTGGGAGAGGTGAACTCGAAAACCCTTTTCCTCCAATTTGCTGCTGACCTGTTGAATTTGCTCAAGCCCAGCATGAGCTTCCATTACAATAATCATTGCCTACAACCCCCTTTTTAGTTAGGGCTGGTGAGAAGAAATAAAAAAACCACGGCCAAAATGCCCCTGGTTTTCATGGTACATTTTTCCCACCTTACTGCCATACTACACTTTTTTTAGAATACTATGTCCTACCGTCCTACAGAATCAGCATAGCTTATTTATTTTACCAGCGCAAGTAGGAGATAATCTTTGGCATCAACAGTCTCTTTAATACCCATCTAAAAACAATATAACAGGCAGGAAATAAAAACATGATCATAGAAGAAAAGAGCAAGTTATTCAAGTTATTTTCGGAAAGGAGCGATTCTATGACTGATGCAGAGATAGGAGCGTTGTTAGCTGTGGGAGGATTCATGTTGCTGTTTTTCCTGTTGGGTTTAGTGTTTTATATACTGTTTTCTCTGGGACTGTATACTATGGCCAAGCGCCGCAGTATTCCTAACCCGTGGCTGGCGTGGATTCCCATTGCCCAGTTTTACATGTTAGGCGAAGTTATCGGTCCAGTAAAGTTAGGGGATTTCACTGCGGATAAGCCCGGATTGTACCTGTTAGGGGCCATAATCGGGTTGTGGGTTCTATCCTTTATTCCAATACTCGGGCCAATATTCTCACTGGCTAATCTGGCAGTAGCCATAGGAGCTCTGTATCTTCTTTTCAGTCGCTATACCACCGGTAATACCCCGATACTCTATACAATTTTGGGCGTTGCCTCCTTTGGAGCATTGATGGCCATTTTCGTTTTCACCGTTCGCAATAATGAATACTTGCCCGCTGATGAATCTGCGGCAACTTAAATCTTAATGCAAGATGGGATGAATCTTTCTGTCAGGTTAAGCTAACCAATTAACATTAATCAACCTGGGCAAACATCACAGAAAGACCCGTCCCATCTTGCATGATTTTATCCTCTTGCGTAATCAGGCTTTGCCTAAATAAGCCTTCTTCACCTGCTCGTTTTCAGCCAGTTCCCACCCTGGGCCTTGCAGAGTTATTTTCCCCGTTTCCAGCACATAACCATAGTCGGCAATTCTCAAAGCAGCTGTAGCATTTTGCTCTATAAGCAAAATGGTCATACCATCGCTATGAATGTCTCTAATAATGCGAAACACTTCCCTGACCAGCAATGGAGCTAATCCCAGGGACGGCTCATCCATCATTAGCAAACGAGGGCGGGACATTAAAGCCCGACCAATGGCCAGCATTTGCTGTTCACCGCCAGACAGGGTACCGGCTACCTGCCATTCTCTTTCCTTGAGACGGGGAAACAATTCAAAAACCTTTTGTATGTCTTTATGAATACCCTGCTTATCCTTGCGAGCATAAGCCCCCATCTGCAAATTCTCCATTACCGTTAAATTAGCAAAAATCCGGCGCCCTTCGGGAACCAAGGTTATGCCTTTTTTAATAATGTCAGCAGTAGGTTTTCCGGTTATATCTTCACCCTGAAAGTATACCTTGCCCGATGCAGCAGGAACCTGATTGCAAATAGCACGTAAGGTAGTACTCTTTCCTGCCCCATTAGCGCCAATTAAGGTGATTATCTTATTTTCTGGTACCTCCAGGCTTATTCCCTTCAGAGCATGAATTCCTCCATAGAAAACCTGCAGATCTTCAATTTTAAGCATTTGTATCCACCGCCCCCAGATAGGCCTCGATGACCTTTTCGTTATTTTGGATTTCTTCCGGGTTACCTTCGGCCAGATTGACACCATAATCTATTACATAAATGCGCTGGCAAACACCCATAACTACTTCCATATGATGCTCTATCATGAACACCGTCAGATCGAACTCCTGCCTTATTCGCTGAACAAACTCCATTAACTCCAGAGACTCCTGGGGATTCATGCCGGCTGCCGGTTCATCTAACAGCAGCAGTTTTGGTTCAGTAGCCAGTGCTCTGGCAATCTCCAGGCGGCGCTGTTTTCCGTAAGGCAATGATGTGGCCTGTTCAAAAGCTACATCATCCAGCTGGACTTTCTCCAATAATTCCAGGCATTCCTGGTAATGCTCCTGACGAGCCTTTCTATAACGGGGTAATCCCAAGATAGCCTCGCTCAAGGTGGCCTTCAGCCGCACATGTTTGGCAATCATAACGTTTTCCAGAACACTCATAGTGTTAAAAAGGCGAATGTTTTGGAAGGTACGGGCTATACCCTGGGCTGTAATCTGGTCTGGTCGCCAGCCGGTAATGTCTTGACCAGCGAAAATCACCCTGCCAGTGGTAGGGCGATAGACCCCAGTAATAACGTTAAACACTGTAGTTTTGCCTGCTCCGTTGGGTCCAATTAAACCGATAATTTCACCTTCATTGATGGTTAGATCTAAATCGGCAACCGCCCGTAACCCTCCAAATTCCATGCTTAGCTGTTCAGTACGCAGTATTTCTGCCATCAGTTTGCTTCACCCCGTTTCACCCGGTGGGAACTTCTAATACCCAGCCTATTTAAGACCCAACTCCAGTTAAACTCGTTGGTACCCATTAACCCTCGCCGGTAGAATAGGATTATCAGCAATAGGGCTAAAGAAAATATAACCATTCTCATTCCCGGTATTCCAGGTACTTCCATCCCCAAAAGGTTCATGGGCTGCTCCACAAAACGCAGAACTTCCATGGCTATAGAAAAAATAACTGCAGCTATCACCGATCCGCTCAAGCTCCCCATTCCTCCCAGAACAACAATGAGAAGAATCTGGAATGTAAACGTAAAACGATACATGGTCGGATCAATGGAAGTAATCAGGAAAGACATCAGCGCTCCGGCAATTCCGGCGAAAAAGGCGCCGATGGTAAATGACATCAGCTTGTGCTTGAATATATTAATACCCATGGCCTGGGCGGCTATTTCATTGTCGCGAATAGCCTTAAAAGCATAACCCCAACTGCTGTTTATGATTCTCATTAAAACAAATATAGTAATAATGGCACAGCCCCAATAAACCAGAAGACTGTCCACAGAAGGAATGTTTTTCAAGCCCAAAGCTCCGTTGGTGATAGGGATAACATTGGTCACTACAATACGGATAATTTCCGCAAAGCCCAAAGTAGCTATGGCCAGGTAGTCATCCCGTAAACGCAGCGCTGGAAAGCCAATAAGGAATCCAAACAAGGCGGCAATGATCCCACCCAACAGTATAGCTGGCCATATCGGCCACTCCACATTGGCCAGCCAGGGATGAATTGGTTCCATGAAGTAAATGATTTCTTTGCTGGCAGGAGACATAGTGAGTATCGCAGCTACATAGGAACCAATACACATGAATCCGGCATGACCCAAAGAAAACATCCCCGTAAATCCGAGAATCAAATTCAAACTCAAGGCCAGTATGGCATAGATGGCAGCCAGGTTTAGCACCCGAATATAAAAGCTGTTCATATTGCCCTGAGCTATATACAGAACTCCGAAGGTCAGGAGCACAACTATCAGCGTTAGCATAAGTTCTAATCTCGCGCGCCCTTCCATCTTTACACCTTCTCTACTACGTTTTCACCGAGTATTCCGCCCGGTCTAAATAACAGGATCAGAATAAGTACTATAAAGGCAAAGGCATCACGATAGCCGGATAGTTCGGGCATAAACCCAACCAACATAACCTCGCATATTCCTAAGACGAAACCGCCGATCATGGCTCCGGGAATACTGCCAATACCGCCCATTACTGCAGCTATAAAGCACTTTAGTCCGGGGAATAGCCCCATAAGCGGATCTACCTGCGGATACTGCATGCTCCACATAATACCCCCAACCGCGGCTAAAGCCGAGCCAACGGCAAAGGTGGCAGCAATAACTTTGTTGACATTAACCGCCATCAAACTGGATGTCTCAAAGTCACGGGAAACCGCTCGCATAGCAATGCCCATTTTGGTTTTCTTAACCATAAAGGTTACCAACACCAGCAGAATAATGGTAACCACAGGGATTAGTATGGTTAAAGACAAAAAGGATATATTTCCAATCTGAATGTTCCACACAAGTTCTTCAGGACGTGGGAAGGCTTTGGGCCGTGCCCCTATAGCCACAATTCCCAAATTCTGCAGCAAAAACGAAACCCCAATGGCAGATATCAGTACGGATATGCGGGGAGCACTGCGCAAGGGACGGTAAGCAACCCTTTCGATGCTTACTCCCAACAACGTGGTTAGTACTATAGCAATAGCAAAAGAGATATACCACGGTAGCGTGAATATCAGCATGCCGTAGAAAGCAATATAGGCGGCCACCATCAACAGATCTGCATGGGCGAAGTTTATTAAGCGAATGATGCCGTAAACCATAGTATAACCGATGGCAATTAGCGCATACAAACTGCCCAAAGTAATGCTGTTGGCGACGTTTTGCAGGAAAATGTCCAGGGACAAGCCAACCCACTCCCTTGTGATAAACTTCCTGTTCAAGCAGGACTTGTAAGAATTAGGTTCACAAAGACATACTCCCCCTCAAACCAGAAGGGGAGTATGCTTGCGAGCAATTAACTATTTAGGATCCACTTTGGTTTCGTAAACAAATTGTCCATTCGCAACTTTCTTGATAACAGCGGTTTTGGTAGCATCGCCATTGGCATCCAAGGTGATTATACCGGTAGCTCCTTCGAAACCGCTGGTCTGTGCCAATGCGTCACGAATTGCTTGAGGTTGTGCAGAACCAGCTCTTTCAATGGCATCTTTGGCTAGAATGTAAGTATCAAATCCTAAAGCTGCAAAAGCATTAACCTCTTTGTCGGGATACTTGTCGGCAAATGCTTCCAGGAAAACAGTAGATACTTGGGTAACTGGTTCTTCAGCCGTAAAATGTGTGCTGAAGAAGATATCCTGATAAGCCGTTACCTGGTTTAAGAATTCTTCGGCTTCCCAGGTGTCCCCACCGAGAATAGGAACGTTTATGCCCATTTCCCGGGCTTTAGCTACCAGAATTCCACATTCCATAAAGTTACCAGGAGCATTCCTGTAATGCTTAAGAACGGTCTTTGAAAAAAGAGACGCCCATCAATACAAT
>CZCB01000718.1_pt1 | contig 43277 bp, 47 predicted proteins | sample 591991 | NCBI WGS metagenome assembly CZCB01 (sample SAMEA3556809, study PRJEB10932) | anaerobic digester metagenome
GAGGAAGTGATTTTTTTGTATTACTCACTAATAAAAATACTACACTTTCAGAAGGGCAGTATATAACAGAATATATGTTAAAAAAATGCTGAAGGATATTTGGTGCGAAGAAATAGTGCAAAATGACGGAAAATATAATATAATGATAAGTGAGAAGGCAGAAGCTAAAATGGAGGAAGTAAATGCGACATGGTTCATGAATTTACCGATTGGTTTGAAGAAGAATTTGGAAGCCTTGATTTTATAGATATTATAGATGTAAACAAGTTTGATGATGGAGAAAGTAAGTACATGCTTAAGTGTGGAGACATAATAATAAAAAGTTATGAAAAAGTAATAGAATAATTAACAGATAATGGCTATGAATTCAGTGTTAGGGATGGTGAATAGGAAAGAAATTATGGACAAGTATAAAATAGGTGTTTTAATTGCAGCAGCAGGAATGTCTTCCCGTATGAAAGACTTTAAGCCCCTGATGCCAATGGGTGATAAGACAGTTATTGAAACAACAATTGAAAATTACAAGCTATTAGGAATTAACAGAATTGTCATAGTTATAGGACACCAAGGATATAAAATAAAAGAATTATTGAAAGATGAAGATATAATTTTTGTAAAAAATGAAAGCTACGAAACTAGCCATATGTTTGATTCCATATGTTTGGGGATTAAGGAAATTGCAAACACAGTGGACCTTCTTTTCATAACTCCAGCTGACAGTCCCTTTGTTCAGCAGTTTACGCTTAAAAAAATGTTAGAAGAAATCAATACACCAAGTATTAAGATTATTCAACCCTCCTACATGGGAAAAAACGGTCATCCATTGTTATTGAAAAAAGAGGCATTCAGAGATATTTTAGACCATGATGGTACCATGGGATTACAGGGCGTTATAGCTAAAATGGGTAAAAAGTGCAAAAATATTTCATTTGAGGATCCAGGCCTAGCCATGGATGCTGACCTGCAAAAAGATTATTTAAATTTACTTAAATTTAATGAAGATAAAAGGTATCCCACAGTTGATATGTGCCGAAGAATCCAAGACTATTTCCATATGACGGATGAGGTTAAGCGGCATTGTGAAAAAGTAGCGGAAGAAGCTTTGAATATATGCCGGCAACTGAATAATATTGACACAAAGAAGGTTGTGGCAGCTGCTCTACTTCATGATATTGCAAAAGGAAAGCCTAACCATGCAAAAGTAGGAGCTCAATGGCTAAAAGATATGGGATATGAAGAAATTTCTGAAATTGTTGCAGAACATATGGAGTTAAACAGTATTAGTTCAGCCATTACTGAAAAGGAAGTTGTGTTTTTAGCAGACAAATTAATATATAAAGATAAGTTAGTTACAATCAATGAGAGATTTTCAAATAAAGAAAATATGTATAAAAACAATAAAGAAGCTTTGCAAACTGTAGAAAGGAGGAAAAAACAAGCTGAAATATTATACAATATGATTTATGGTAGTTGTTAATGAACCATAATCTATCGGACTATCCTCTGCATCTTTAAAAAAGGTAACTGAAACAGGAGGTCTATTAAATAAATCTAAGTTAGGATATTTTTTAATTATAGCCCGTAAACAATACAAAATTTATTAAACTCAGGAGGTAGTATGTTTTTTGAATTATTACAACAATTGGACAAGAGCAAAGAAAATATAGTTTTTACAGTTATTTCAGGGAAAAATTCAGGAGCCAAGCTTCTTTTATCAGATGGAGAAAAAGTTTATACAAACAATGAATTATATAATTGGGATAGTGTAATTAAGTTAATACCTGCAGATAAGAAAAGTAAAATAATAAATTTCGAAGATGAAAAAGTATATGTAGAATTTATTAGTCAAGACTATAATGTAGTTGTTTGCGGAGCAGGTCATATTTCTATTGCAATAATAAAAATGTGCAAGCTTCTTAACTTACATGTAACAGTAATTGATGACAGAATCAAGTTTACCGACAATGCAAGAAATGCAGGGGCTGATAGGGTAATATGTGAATCCTTTGTAGAAGCTTTGTGCGGTATAGAAGGCAGTAAGTCCACATTCTTTATTATAGTAACCAGAGGCCACCGCCATGACCAGGATTGCCTTGAAGAAATTATTACAAAGGAAAATGCATATATAGGAATGATAGGCAGCAGAGTAAGAGTTAGAAAGGTTTTGGATTATTTAGAGGAGAAGGGAATTCCAAGAGAAAAATTAGACAAGGTTTATACTCCTATCGGACTTAATATAGGAGCTGAAACACCTGAAGAAATTGCAGTTTCAATTATGGCGGAATTAATAGAGGTAAAAAATAAGGGAATAGGATATGGCTCATATCCAAGAGAAGTAATAGATGGAATTTTATCTGAAAAATACAAAGACATACCTAAGGCAATAGTAACAATTGTGTCCAGGAGAGGTTCTGCCCCTAGGGAAGTGGGAACTAAAATGCTTGTATTAAAAGACGGCAACATGATAGGAACCATAGGAGGGGGATGCGTGGAAGCTGATATAAGGCAATCAGCTTTATCAGCAATAGAAAATCAGGAATGCAGACTTGTGCAAGTTGATATGACTGGCCTGGATGCTGAAGAGGAAGGAATGGTTTGCGGAGGTATCGTTGAAATATTTGTAGAACCAATTAAATAATCCATATACTCCATAATAATAAAAAATATTGTACAATTTTCTTGAAAAATGTTACAATCATTGTAAAATCACTTGAGGTGTAGTATGATTTCAACAAAGTGGGTGCAAGGAAAAGAAAATTTAAGTGTAGTGATAGGTATCAGGGAGGAAGTATTTTCGAAAGAAAATATGGAAAAAGAAATTACCGATTTTTATGATGAATTTGCTTTTAATGCAGTCCTGTATGATAATGATGAACCTGCAGGAACAGGCAGATTATTATTTAAAGAAGGTAAGTACTTTATTGACATGCTCTGTGTGAAAGAGAAATTCAGGGGACAGAATTACGGTGATTTGCTCATAAGAATGCTGGTAAGAAAGGCAGTTACTATTGGTGCCACGGAAACATACGCTCAAGTAGGCGAGAACTTAATTAAACTATTTGAAAAGTCAGGCTTTAAAACAGTATCATCTAATAATACTGTCTTAATGGTCAAAGAAGGGGATGTAGGAGGAAGTTGCTGCGGAGGCTGCTCCTAAGACAGATCAGGCTGTATTATAGTATGGAGGATAAAATGGATTATAAAAAATTAGCAGAATTATTATTTCCCAATATAACAAAGACAATAGACTACTATGAAAATGAAGTATATCCTAAGAGGGATTTACCGGAAGGAGCCAAGGTAACAAGGTTGGCACCCAGCCCGACAGGTTTCATTCATTTAGGAAATTTATATGGAGCCTTTGTAGATGAACGTTTAGCTCATCAAAGTGGCGGTGTCTTTATGCTTAGGATAGAAGATACCGATGAAAAGAGGAAGGTGGAAGGTTCTGTTGAATTAATAATTTCTTCCTTAAAACATTTCGGCTTAAAATTCGATGAAGGTGCAGGAATTGATGGAGAAAAAGGAAAATATGGACCCTACTTTCAAAGTCAAAGGGCAGAAATATATCAATGCTTTGTGAAGCACTTAGTTGAAATTGGAAGAGCCTATCCTTGTTTCTGCACAGAAGAAGAATTGGAAGAATTAAGAAAAGCCCAAATAGCCGAAAATGTAACGACAGGTTATTACGGCAAGTGGGCAAGAGACAGAAACCTTACCCTTGAAGAAGTGCAGGAAAGATTAAACAATAACGAAGAATTTGTCATAAGATTCCGTTCAGAAGGAACAGGAGAAAAGAACTTTGATATAGATGATGCTATAAGAGGAAAACTGACAATGCCTGAAAATTTCCAGGATATTGTAATTTTAAAAACTAATGGTATACCTACTTATCATTTTGCCCATGTGGTGGATGACCATTTAATGCGGGTAACGCATGTGGTAAGAGGAGAGGAATGGCTTTCAACCCTGCCAATACATTACGAATTATTCAAAACTTTAGGCTGGGAACTCCCTGTTTACTGCCATACAGCACACTTAATGAAATTAGATAATGGTACTAAACGAAAACTGTCAAAGAGAAAGGACCCGGAATTAGGTTTAAGCTACTATATGGAGTTAGGTTACCATCCTGAAGCAGTAAGGGAATACCTACTAACTATTTTAAATTCAAATTATGAAGAATGGAGGATGGCAAATCCAAGTAGTTCCATTGATGAATTTGAATTTACTTTGGAAAAAATGAGTACTTCTGGAGCCTTGTTTGATTTAGATAAGCTGAATAACATAAGCAAGGATGTTCTATTAAAAATACCGGCAGAAGAAATATATGACTTCTTCCTAAACTGGGCAAATGAATATAAAAAAGATGTTGCAAAACTTTTATCTTCCCACAAAGAACAGGTAATTAAACTGCTAGATGTAGGAAGGGAAGGTAATAAGCCTCGTAAAGACTTAGTATACTGTGAGCAAATTTTAGAATTCATAAGCTATTACTTTGATGAATGCTTTGAGATTGTTGATAGCTATCCTGAAAATATAAATGAAGAAGAAGCAAAAAAACTTTTAACTGCCTACTTAAATACTTACGACCACAGGGATGACCAAAGTCAGTGGTTTGAAAAAATAAGAGTTATTGCAACAGAAAACGGATATGCAGCAAAGCCCAAGGACTACAAGAAGAATCCAGATATGTACAAAGGCCACGTAGGAGAGGTAAGCACAGTTATAAGGATTGCCCTAATGGGCCGGGCTGTATCCCCAGACCTTTGGGAGCTGCAACAGATTATGGGAGAAGAAAAAGTAAGAAGAAGAATTGAAAATGCAATAAATAAATAGACATTCATCATAAGCAGTACAAATTTATATGTACTGCTTTGATTTTATGACATTAATATAGTATGTCCATTTATTCGTGCATAAACTTTGATAATACTATAAATTTAAATGAAAGGAGCACATATGGCATTTGATTTTAAGAAAGAATATAAAGAGTTTTATATGCCTAAAACCAAACCAAGCATAGTTAATATTCCTAAGATGAATTTTATTGCGGTAAGGGGAAAAGGAAATCCAAATGACGAAAAGGGGGAATACCGTAAATCAATAGAATTGTTGTATGGTATAGCCTATACAATTAAAATGAGTTATAAGGGCAGCTATAAGATAGATGGATTTTTTGAATATGTTGTTCCTCCCTTAGAAGGACTTTGGTGGATAGACGGCCTAAAAGGCATGGACTATTCTAGAAAGGATGAATTGAATTTTATTTCCTTAATCCGGCTTCCTGATTTTGTTTCAGAAAAAGATTTTCAGTGGGCAGTTGATGAAGCCACAAAAAAGAAAAAAACTGATTTTTCACAGGTTGAGTTTTTCACTTATGATGAAGGGCTATGTGTTCAATGTATGCACCTAGGTCCTTATGATGAGGAGCCTGCAACTGTGGAACTTATGGAAGCTTTTGCAAGGGAAAAGGGATATGAAATAGATATATCAGAGAACAGGTATCATCACGAAATATATATTAGTGACCCAAGAAGATCTGAAATAAGTAAATTAAAAACAGTTATAAGGCATCCGGTTAAAGAAATTAAAACAGATTAAATATCGCTGCCTAGTTTAATATGTATTCCCAATAGCAAGATTAGAACAATCTTGCTATTGTGGCAGTTATAAAACATACGCCAAATGCTATAGTTGTAGGAATTAAAAATGCTGCAAAAGTCCATTTCAAGCTGCCTGTTTCTTTTTTTATGGTCCACAGGGTTGTAGAGCAAGGCCAGTGGAGGAGAGAAAACAACATTACATTTAAAGCTGTTAAAGGGGTCCAGCCATAAGATATTAAAATTTGTCTTAAAGATTCAGTACTTTCAAAATCTGTAAGTGTTCCTGTTGACATATAGGCCATTAAGAGAACTGGAATTACAATTTCATTTGCAGGAAAACCAGCTATAAAAGCTATTAGTATGAAACCGTCAAGGCCTATTACTTTGCCTAATGGATCCAAAAAGTTGGCCATGTGAACCAAGATACTAGCATCACCCACATAAATATTAGCAAGGAGCCAGGTAATTGCTCCTGCAGGTGCTGCAACCACTACTGCCCTGAACAATACGAATATTGTTCTGTCGATTATAGAGGTATAAACTATTCTGCCTACCTGGGGAGCTCTGTAAGGAGGCAGCTCTAGGGTAAAGGTAGAGGGAACTCCTTTTAATATAGTCCTAGATAATATAAATGATACTGTCAGTGTAGCAAACACACCTAAGAGAACTAATATAGTTATTGATATAGCAGGTATAATACTGTCAATTAAGGAGCCTGAGTAGGCGAAAAATGCAGCAGACAACACTATAATGAGAGGAAATCTTCCATTACAGGGAACAAGATTGTTTGTAACAATTGCTATTAACCTTTCTCTGGGAGAATCAATAATTCTGCATCCTATAACTCCTGCAGCGTTACAGCCAAATCCCATACACATACTGAGACACATTTTTCCGTGGGCGCCTGCTTTTTTAAACAGGTGGTCTAAGTTAAATGCAACTCGGGGCAAGTATCCCAAGTCTTCCAAAAGAGTAAAGAGTGGGAAAAATATTGCCATGGGAGGCAGCATAACCGACACAACCCAGGCAAGACCTAAATATACTCCGTCTAACAACACACCTCTTATAAAGTTATCTACATTGAGCAAAACAAAAAAATTGTTTAATTTTTCATGGAATCCAAACAAGATATTGCTTAAAATTTGGGAAGGGTAGTTAGCCCCCTGAATAGTAATCCAAAAAATTAATCCCAACAGGGAAAGCATAAGGGGGATGCCAAATATTTTTGATGTTACTATATCATCTATTTTCTTATCCCTGTTAAGTTTTTTTATATCCTCCTTTACATATTTTCCTTTTAATTCTTTAGCATAATTGTAATTATACTCCGTTATTTTTTCTCTTTTTTCAGAGTCTTGCTGAAAATATAGTATACAGCTTTCATCTCTTTCATCTTCATTTAATGCAGTTTCTTCTATTTTTTTCTTAAGTTCCTCCATACCTTCTCCGTTTCTTGCAGCAGTTAGTACAATAGGAATATTTAATTCCTTTTCCAGCCCCTCCTTATCGATTACAATATTTTTCTTCCTTGCTTCATCTATTAAATTAATACATAAAACTAGTTTATTTGTAATTTGAGATATTTGAAAAACTAAATTTAAATTTCTTTCCAAACAGGTGGCATCGGCAACTACCACTACAGCATCATAGTTGCCGTAACATAAAAAATCTCTTGAAACTTCCTCATCTTTTGAGGCGGTAAATAAGGAATAAGAGCCGGGAAGATCTACCAAAATATACTCCCTATTATTGTATTTAAATTCCCCACGGGCGGAAACTACTGTTTTTCCAGGCCAGTTTCCAGTATGTTGGTTCAGTCCCGTTAAGTAATTAAAGACTGTACTTTTACCTGTATTAGGGTTCCCTGCCAAGGCTACCACATGCTGTTCTTCATTCTTTGATATTTCATAAATATCTTTTAATGATTCTATTTTTACAGATTGAGCGGTAAGTCCCATTGTCAGCCCCCCTTTCTAGTAGACCTCAATTAATCTTGATTCTTCGTTTCTTAAGGCGATCATGGCCCCTCTAATTCTGTAAACTGTAAGATTGTTTTTAGGTCCTTTCCTTAATACTTCTACATCTGCTCCCTTAGTCAGTCCTAAAGCAAGGAATCTTTCTTTTAAAGAATCTTGAGCAGTATTATTTTTAACTTTAACTATTTCTCCAACATTAATATCCGATAGTTTCATTTCCTACTCCTGTCATATTTATATTTATTTTGCATAGAATTTTAAGAGTTAGCTTAAGCTAACTTATAGAACTATATTATGACAATAATCGAATTTTGACACTAAGGGGGAGGTTATGAAGGAAGAATTCTATACCCTTAAAGGATATAAAATTAAAAATGAGGAAAATCTTTCATCTTCCATGGAAGATTATATTGAAATGATATTCAGATTATCAGAAAAGTCTGAAGAAGTAAGGGTAAGTGATTTGTCCCAGGCCTTAAATGTACAGCCTCCCTCCACTACAAAAATGTTAAAAAGGCTGGCCAAAGTAGGATATGTGTTTTATGAAAAATACGGATATATAAATCTTACGAAAAAAGGGAAAGAATTAGGAAGAAAATTGCTGGACAGACATAAAACCATTTATGAATTTTTAGAATGTATAGGTGTAGAAAAAAATATTTTGGAACAGACAGAAATACTTGAACATGGGGTAAATGATGACGTCTTGGATAAAATTAAAAAACTCACAACATTTTTGAAAAAATGTGACGAATTTAAAGATAATTATTACAAGTAATGAAAAACAATGGAATCAATCTTCCATTGTTTTTCAGTTTAGTATTCAATTATAATAGCATCTTTACTACTTTTCATTTGCATCTACGTCTTTTTTTCTTTCTTCAACTTCAAATTCCTTGGGAATATAAACATTGCCAGGATTTTTTTGTCTCTTATTTCTCATCTTAAGCTTATTTGTCAATTTCTTAAACATAATTACCTCCTCCTTCATAGTTTTGCAAAAACTAATAAAATTATTACTTAATTATCTATAAAAGAACATACCTCTGTAGAAAGCTCATGGATTTAAGAGATCTCCTATAGGTATTTAATTTTATATATCATTAACTTATTTAGAAAAAATGAATAACATAGGATAAAGAGTATTGGGTCCCATGGAGGTAAATATGGAATACATTTGTGAACTGAAGAATATCTCTAAAAGATTTCATACAATAAATAATGAAACTAAGGCAGTTGAGGATTTATCCTTTAAAGTTAAGAAAGGAGAGATAGTTTCCATAGTTGGTCCCTCTGGTTCGGGAAAATCAACGGTCCTAGCCTTAATAGCCGGCTTGGAGAAACCTTCTGAAGGTGAAATAATTGTTAATACAAACAGCATAGGTTTCATGTTTCAAAAAGACCAACTGTATGAATGGAGAAATATTTATAAAAATTGTATTTTAGGTTTGGAAGTAAAAAAGATGGATACTGAAGAAAATAAAAGAAAAGTATTGAATATGCTTGAGAAGTACGGGTTAATAAATTTCAAAAACCATTTTCCCAGCCAATTATCCGGAGGAATGAGACAAAGGGCTGCCTTAGTGCGTACTTTAGCTATTGAACCAGATTTACTTCTTTTAGATGAACCTTTTTCTGCTTTGGATTACCAGACCAGGTTGTCAATAGGAGATGAAGTGGGGAGAATTCTAAGGAGTGAAAAAATAAGTACAATATTAGTAACTCACGATATTCCGGAAGCCGTAAGTATTTCTGACAGGGTAATAGTTTTTACGGAAAGACCTGCTAAAGTAAAGAAGGAATATATAATTGAGTTTGATGAGTGTCCTGGGGAAAGAACACCCATGCAATGCAGAAACACACTAGCTTTTGGTGAATATTTCAGAAATATATGGAGGGATTTAGATGTTGAAGAAGAATGAGCCCATACTAAGTATTTCAAAGGAACAAGGAGAGTATTTGCAGTCAATTAAAAAGGAACAACTCTTTATAAAAATATCCCAGGTTTTGTTGTTTGTAATGAGTATTATATTATGGGAATTAGCAGCAAGGCATAATTTCATAGATACATTTCTTACCAGCAGTCCCGGAGCAATTTTTGAACTTATTATAAGGTTTATAAAAGACGGAAGCTTATTTAAACATCTTTACATTTCAACAATGGAAACTATCGTGGGATTTTTTGCAGGCACTATAGTTGGTTTAATGGCTGCGGTGCTTTTATGGTGGTTTGAAAGATTAGCAAAGATAATGGATCCCTACATGGTTATTTTAAACAGTCTTCCTAAGACTGCTTTGGCTCCTATTATTATTCTGTGGGCAGGAATGGGTTTTTCCGGCATAGTGGTTACAGCTGCCTCTATATCTGTTATCGTTACAACTATGACATTGTATACAGGATTTGTAAATGTTGAAAAAGATAAGATTATTCTTCTAAAAACATTTGGAGCAAACAAGTTTCAAATATTGAAAAAAGTAATAATCCCTGCCAATTTCCCCAATATTATGAGCGTTATAAAGGTTAATATAGGGTTATCCTGGATTGGTGTCATTGTAGGAGAATTCTTGGTTTCAAAAGCTGGAATAGGATACTTGATACTTTACGGCAGTCAAACATTTAAATTAGACCTGGTAATGATGGGAGTTTTCGTCCTAGGTGTAGTTGCTGCCATAATGTATTTCTTTGCTGCCTGGCTTGAAAAAAAGCTAATAAAGTATTGATAATAAATAGAGATCTAATATATAATGAAACAAATATACAAGTATGGGAGAAGATATGCATATTTTTGATTGTCACTCGGATATTTGGACGGATGTGTATACACGTACCTTAAAAGGGGAAAAAAACATAATAAGAAAGTATCATTTTAACAAATTAAAAGAAGGTAAAATAGCAGGAAGTATTTTTGTTATATGGTTAGATTCTTCCCGCCTTGAAGATCCCTATAAAACAACCATGGAGATTATGGACTCCATTAATATGGAATTAAATTACTGCCAGGACTTAATATTTATAGCCAAGTCCTATGAGGACATTGAAAAAGCACTGAAGGAAAAGAAAATATATGTATTTATGGGTTTGGAAGGTCTTAGCAGCATTGGAGAAAACTTAAGTTTAATTGATTATTTTTATGAGTTGGGGTTCAGACATGTTAGCTTAACATGGAACGAAGAAAATGCATTGGCAACAGGTGTGAGAGGCAATCCTGTCAGAGGGTTAACACCTGTTGGTAAAGAGGCAGTTAAAAAGATAAATGATAATAAGATGCTATTGGATGTTTCTCATTTAAATGAGAAATCTTTTTGGGATCTGGTAAATATAACTGATAAGCCCTTTATTGCTTCTCATTCAAATTGCAAGTCCATATGTAATGTACCCAGAAATTTAAGTGATGAACAATTAAGAATTATTGCTGATATAAAAGGAGTAGTTGGCATAAACTCCTTTAATCAATTTATTCATAAGGATGTTGAAAAACAAAACCTAAATACCTTAGTGCAACACGTTGTCCATATGGTTGAAGTGATGGGTATTGACCATGTGGGAATAGGTATGGATTATTGCGATTTCATTGATGATGAGGTTATGAGCGGTTTTAGGTTACAAGAAACTTCATATACAAAAGGCTTGGAGGATGCTTCTAAAACTTATAACTTCATCCGGGAAATGGAAAGGGTGGGTTTTCATAAGGATGAAATAGAGAAGGTTGCCTACAAGAATTTCCACAGGATTATCAAAGAAATATTGTCTTCTTGATAATATATTATAATTTTTTTATAAGCCCGCAGAAGCGGGTTTTTATAATAATACATATCTTGAAAGATGAAGGATATTATGTTAAACTTAAACAGAAATTTATCAAAAGAGAGAGGATTTTACAATGAAGGCATCATCCATACTTTATCCATTAATGTTTATCGTAGTAATATATTTTATTTACTCAAATATAAGGGATAATATTAACTATAAGAAGGAAAATATTAAAATACTTCTTTATTTAAACAACGACGATAAGCTAGTTCATTTAACCAGCAGCCTGGTAATGGTATTCATGATTGTAGCTACGGGAGCTTTAGTATTGGGAATGATCAGAACAGGGATTTTCACCTTTGAAAATGTTGCTGTTATGGGAGTATTGCCGGTTTTAATGATTATTTTGTACATACCCCTATCAAAAAAGACCAGGGTATCAACCTTAGGAATACATAAACGTTCCTATCTCATAAGATGGGAAAATATTAAATCCGTTAATTATCTTAAACCGGACAATAAAAATAGAATAAAGGCTAAAATTGTACATTTAAGTTACTCAAGAGATACAACTACTACAGTTACATTTTTGAAAGATGACCCTCAGTTAGAGGAATTTAAAGAAATAGTAAAAACATATAAAATTAATAAAAAGAAAGGAAAGAAAAGTGGCAAGTAAATTTATTGACAGTCATGCACATTTAGATGATAAAAGATTTAATAAAGACAGGGATGAAATAATTAGATACTTACACGACGATGGCATAGAAGCAGTGTTGAATCCTGGTGCAGATTTAAAATCTTCAAAAAAAGCAGTGGAAATAGCTGAAAAATATCCTAATATATATGCAGCCGTAGGATGTCATCCTCACGATACAAAATATATGGATGATGAAACTATGAATATATTCAGGGAATTGGCTAAAAGTAAGAAGGTAGTAGCCATTGGGGAAATAGGCTTAGACTACTATTATAACAATTCTGAAAGAGATGTTCAGAAAAAGTGGTTCAGGGAACAGATAAGGCTGGCAAAGGAGTTGGATTTACCCTACATAGTCCATGACAGAGATGCTCATGAGGATCTTTTGAGAATTATGAAGGAAGAGCACTATGACGGAGCAAGGGGAGTTCTCCACTGTTATTCCGGAAGTGTGGAAATGGCAAGAGAATTTATTAAATTAGGATTTTATATTTCATTAGCCGGGCCTGTTACCTTTAGAAAAGCAAGGGTACCTAAGTTAGTGGCAAAGGAAATCCCCTTTGACAAACTCCTTATAGAAACCGATTCTCCCTATTTAACACCTGAACCCTTCAGGGGCAAGAGGAATGAGCCTATGTACGTAAGGTTTGTAGCGGAGGAAATAGCGGAAATAAGAAATGTATCCCTTGATGAGGTAGCAGAAAAAACTAATCAAAACTTTAAAACATTATTTAATATTAAGAATTAGTTGGTAGGGACATTCCTTTAAGGTGTGTCCCTCTAAAATGGAGGATATTCCTTCATGCTTATCCTAAAGATACACCTGTAAAAAGGAGTACTATGAAACTTAACAGAGACTTTTATAACAGAGATACACGAATCGTGGCAGAAGACCTTATAGGAAAAGTATTGGTCAGAAAATATGATGGAGTATTAATTAAATCAAGAATTATTGAAACAGAAGCATATATAGCAGAAATTGATAAAGCCTGTCACGGATATGGGGGAAAAATAACACCCCGTACCCAAATTATATTTGGCCCTCCTGGCTATGTATATGTCTACTTAATTTATGGCATGTATTATTGCCTGAATTTCGTAACAGAGGAAGAAGGAAAAGGCGGTGCTGTTTTAATAAGAGGGGTGGATCCTTTAGAAAATATTGAAGCAATGTGTCTAAACAGATACAATAAACCGTTAAAGGAACTAACAAAGTATCAGAGAAAAAATCTCTCAAACGGTCCCGGAAAATTATGTAATGCATTGAAAATAACAAAGGAACACTACGGAACTGATTTGACAGGTAATGAAATATATGTTGAAGATGATGGATACAGGAATTTTGAAGTAAAAAGAAGTAAAAGAATAAATATAGATTATGCGGAAGAAGCAAAAGATTTTTTATGGAGATATACTATTCATAATTAATGCTTGACAAATAGAATTTTTGCAAATATAATTTGATTATCAAAGTAATTGGGGTGGTTTAATGAGCAATGCAGCAACAGTAAATGAAATATTGGTAAGGCTTTTTGCAAATGTACTTGATATAGAGGAAAAATGTCTTAAGGTTGGAGAATTTTCTGATTTATCCATCTCAGAAATGCATGTAATTGACAATATAGGATTAACAAATGAACGCACCATGTCAGATACAGCTAAGGCACTAAAAGTTACATCAGGAACCTTAACAACAGCAATAGATAATCTAATAAAAAAAGGATATGTAGTAAGGCGCCGTTCAGCAGAAGATAGACGAGTGGTAAAAATTAAGCTGACGGAAAAGGGAAGAAAGGCATTTAAGGCTCATGAAGATTTCCATAAAGATTTGGTAACCAGTGCTCTTAAACGTTTAAACAGTCATGAGGAAGAAGTTCTGATAAAAGTCCTTTCAGATATAGATAATTTTTTTAATGAAAAATATAATTTTGTATAGACCTGTAGTACCATCCCCCCATTAATGGGGACACCTCCTAGGTGGTGGAAGGAGGAATGTCCCTAATTTTTATAGAAAATTACTTTATAAATCAAAATATTTGAATATAAAATATAAAGAGAGGCTAATTATGAGTATAAGAATTGTAATAGACAGCACATCAGATGTGACACAAGATATTATCGAAAAGTATAATATTAAAATGGTACCCTTAACTGTAAATTTTGAAGATGGGTCTTATTTAGACAAAGTTGAATTAAGTTCTTCAGAATTTTTTAAAAAGCTTTCCCTTGCAGAAAAACTTCCTACTACAACCCTAGTGTCTCCGGGAGCTTTTGTAGAAGCCTTCAATGAGATATTAGCTGAAGGAGACCAAGTTTTAGGTATATTTTTGGCATCAGAATTGTCCGGTACTTGTGATTCTGCAAGAATGGCAAAAGAAATGATAGGCAGCGACCATATCCATATTATTGATTCTAAAAGTGTTTGCTTAGGTTCCTTTGCTCTTATTCTGGAAGCTATTAAATTAGTTAATGAGGACAAAACTATTGAAGAAGTAGTAAGTGAGCTGGAAAAAGTAAAAGGTAACATTGTAGCAGTAGCCGCCTTAGATACCCTTAAGTATCTTGAAAAAGGAGGAAGACTTTCAAAAGGTCAGGCAGTGGTTGGCTCCCTCTTAAATATAAAGCCAATTATTGAAATCAAGGACGGAAAATTGAATGTTATAGAAAAAATACGGGGTAAAAATAAAACCATTAAATGGTTTGATAAATGGATTGAGAAAAATAACTACGATTTGTCTGATAAAACGGTGCTTCTATTCCATGGAGATGCCTTGGATCAGTTAAAGGCTTTAAGGGAAACAATAGAAAAGAAATACAATATAAAAAATATAATTGAACAGGAAATAGGGCCTGTTATTGGAACTCACGCAGGCCCCGGAGTTTTAGGAATAGGATTTTTAAATAAATAGTTGTGTCCTCCAAATATATTAATATAAATCCCCATAATGGACAAATAATGTCCGTTATGGGGATAGATCTATGGGGACATTTTTTAAATTATAGTTAATTCCGTCTTTCCTTCTTCATTAACATCTATATTTACCAGGGAATTTTCTTTTATAGTACCTCTTAAATATGCTTCTGCTATTTCATCTTCCACATATTTTTGAATAGCACGTCTCAAAGGCCTTGCACCATACTTAGTATTATAACCCTTTTCAAGTATGTGAGCTTTCATTTTATCAGAAACTCTTAAAGTAATTTTCTTTTCCTCAGCTTCTTCTATTACTTCCTTAAGCATTAAATCAACTATTTGACTTAATTCTTCCTTGTTTAATTGATTGAATACGATAATATCATCTATACGATTTAAGAATTCAGGTCTGAAAGTTTGTCTTAATGCATCTTTTACCTTTGATTCCATTTCTTCGTATTCTTCGTTTCCAAAGCCAATTTTGTTGCTCTTAAAGGATGTCCCTGCATTTGACGTCATTATAATTACCGTATTTTCAAAGTTTACCGTTCTTCCCTGGTTGTCTGTAAGTCTTCCGTCTTCTAATATTTGCAGCAATATATTAAATACGTCCTGATGAGCCTTTTCAATTTCATCCAATAAAATTACTGAATAAGGCTTTCTTCTTATTTTCTCTGTAAGGAATCCTGCCTGGTCGAAACCTACATATCCGGGAGGGGCTCCTATAAGTTTGGAAACTGTGTGTTTCTCCATGTATTCGGACATATCCAATCTAACCATGGCATCTTCATTTTCAAAGAGTTCATAAGCAAGTGTTCGGGCAAGTTCCGTTTTTCCTACACCGGTAGGTCCTACAAATATAAAGGAAGATGGTTTTCTTCTCTTTTTAAATCCGGAACGGTTCCTCCTTATGGCTTTTGCAAGGCTGGAAACTGCATGATGTTGACCGATTACTCTTTTATGCAGCCTTTCTTCTAAATTAATTAATTTCTTTGCTTCCGCCTCAGTTATTTTTTGCATAGGTATTTTAGTCCATGCTTCGATAACATAGGCTATATCTTCTTCCGTTAACAGAATGTTTTCGCATTCTTTGGACAATTCCTTGATTTTATCTTCAATTCTTATTTCTCTTACCTTTAGTTCTGCAGCCTTTTCATAATCATCATTTTCTGCAGCCTCTTCCTTCATTTCTTTGATTAGTGTCAATTCTGACTTCAAAGCTTCTAATTCTACTAAAGCTTTGTTTTTTAGGTTTGCTCTGGAGCCTGCTTCGTCGATTACATCTATTGCTTTATCAGGAAGAAATCTATCGGTAATATATCTTTCGGACATAAGTACTGCCTGTCTTACAACTTCATCGGTAATTTTTACATTGTGATACTGTTCGTAATAATCTTTAATTCCCTTTACAATTTCAATAGAATCCTCTATAGAGGGTTCATCAACCATTACAGGTTGGAATCTTCTTTCAAGGGCCGAATCCTTTTCAATATGTTTTCTGTATTCATCCAAGGTAGTGGCTCCGATTATTTGAACATCTCCCCTGGCAAGAGCCGGTTTAAGGATGTTTGCCGCATTCATAGCCCCTCCTTCCGCTTCTCCTGCTCCTACAATATTGTGAACTTCATCAATAACAATTATAATATTGCCGGCCTTTTTTGCCTCATCAATAATAGCTTTCATTCGTGCTTCAAATTGACCTCTAAACTGGGTTCCTGCTACAATGGCAGTTAAGTCCAGCAGGTAAATTTCCGTATTAAATAATTTAACAGGGACTTTCTGCTGGGCTATTCTTACAGCTAATCCTTCTGCAATTGCAGTTTTTCCTACTCCAGGCTCACCAATTAAAATAGGATTGTTTTTAGATCGTCGGTTTAATATTTGAATAACCCTGTCTATCTCTTTTTCTCTTCCGATAATTCTGTCTAATTCTGAATTACGTGCCAGATCAGTTAAATTTGTTCCGTAAGTGTCTAAGTATTTGAATTTTTTCCTCTTTACTTTTTCTTTTACTTTGGCACCTGAACCGCTGCTTTTTTCATATTCGTTGTCTTTATCACGGGAAGGCAGGAATTCATTGTTGGAGGTATTGGAGTTTCCTGTAAATGCAGAATTCATTAAGTTCATAATGGCACCTAGTCCTCCGTCTTCGGCAGATAATTTATCTAAATCCATATCTCCCATTATTTCTGTCAGTTGATTGTTTATATTTTCAAAATCCTCCGGTTTCATTCCACTTTGCTTCATTATCTGATCAAGAGGGGCAATACCCTGGTCCTTAGCACAAGGAATGCACAAACCTGTGGTTTGCATTTTTCCTTCAACAATTTTATTAACATATATCACGGCTATATTCTTTTTGCACACTGAGCACATCATATTTTTCATCTCCTCAATTTGTATATATTTAAATATATCAGGAATATTCATATAACACTTAAAAATTTGCTGGCATTACTTGATTATAATATATTTTTCTTAAAAAAGCATTAAAATTTTGTAAAAATCCAGCGTCCAGGAGTACTATATTTTTATAAAGTGACTGTACCTATAGGATAAAAATTACAGACAATTTGTAAAAATTACCATTTTAAAATTCGAAACTTATGATATAATATTATCGAACATAAGTTCGAAAAGGAGAGGTGTTATGTCAAATATAGTGATGCATATAGATGTAAATTCGGCATTTTTGGCATGGACTGCAGCTTACGAGAAACAGTTAGGTAGGGAAAGAGATATACGGGAAGTTCCTGCCGTAATCGGAGGAAATGAAGAAAACAGACATGGAATTGTTTTGGCTAGGTCAATACCTGCTAAGAAATATAAAATTCAAACGGGTATGTCATTGATGGAAGCAAGACAGCTATGCCCGAATTTATTGGTAGTGCCCCCTAATTATCAGGTATATGTAAGGGCCAGCAAAGCCTTAAGAGAATATTTGAACACTTATACCCCTATTGTTGAAGTATTCAGTATTGATGAATGTTTTATAGGATTTACGGATTTAAGCAGAGATGAAGGAGTAAAACTTGCACATAAGATAAAAGATAGTATAAAAGAAAAGTTTGGCTATACCGTTAATATCGGTGTATCTACAAATAAGCTTTTGGCAAAAATGGCAGGGGATTTGGAGAAACCAGATAAATGCCATACTTGTTTTTCGGAAGAAATAGAAGAAAAACTTTGGCCTCTTCCTGTGGAAGAATTATTTATGGTTGGACGAAAAACTAAACATAAGCTTAACAGATGGGGAATTTATACCATAGGAGATTTGGCTAGGGCTGATTACAGACTCCTTCACAGATTTTTAGGTGCCCATGGCCGTATGATTTATGCCTATGCAAACGGAATTGATAGTTCCACGTTTCAACCTGCTCCTCCCATGAAAAGCGTGGGGAACAGCAGTACTTTAAAATATGATGTAACAGACAGGGATACAGCTCATGCGATAATACTCAGTTTGGTGGAAATGACCGCATGGCGGTTAAGAGAAGGAGAAATGATGTGCAAGGTTGTAAGAGTTGGTATAAAAGATAAGGATTTTAATTATATATCCAGACAAAAGAAACTACCTTATTTTACAGACTGTACCAAGGATATTTATAAAAATATCCGCGATCTTTTCGACAAGCATTGGGATGGAAGACCTATACGACAGTTGGGAGTTTCCGTAGCAGACCTGGAACGGACCCAATTTAAACAATTAAGTATGTTCCAGGACAGGAATATGCTCAACAATGAAAAACTTGACAAGGTAATTGACAGTATAAGGGAAAAGTACGGAGATACTTCCATAATAAGAGGAGTGTTTGCCAATAGGGATATAAGTCCCATATTAGGTGGGTATCCCGATGATGAATATCCGGGAATGACAAGTATTCTTTAAGAGAGGTGGGTTATGAAGATTATAAATGAACCTATTAAGGTAATGGTTATTTTTCATCCTAACAAAAAATTAGAAAGAGGAAAAATCCAGCTTATAAAATTCAGATTTAAAGATAAAGTTGTCCCTGTTCAAAAAGTTACAAAAATATATGAAGAAAATATTGTTGGTAATAAACGTATTGTCTTCGTATGTCAGCAGCTTAACGGGGACATGTATGAACTTAAATACGAAATTGACAGCAAGGACTGGTATCTTTTTAAAAAATAAAATTAAATATTTGCATTGACAAAAGATATAAAGCTAGGTACAATATATAAAAAGCTGCTCATCATACGATGAGCAGCACCGAAATCTAAATTATTTGTTTTAATATACATTATAATTAATATAATGTAATAAAGAATCCTGGAGGAAGAAGATGAAAAAGTATAATGTGGCTGTAGTAGGAGCAATGGGTGCTGTAGGTCAACAAATGATTAAAATTTTAGAAAAGCGTTCATTTCCTGTTAATGAACTTATACCTTTGGATGTTGCAGAAAACGTATCTAAAGAAATTTTATTCAACGGGAAAACGTTAAAGGTTAAAGAGGCAAAAGCTGGAGCTTTTAAGGATGCAGATATTGCATTATTTTCTGCCGGTGCTGATGCAAGTTTGGAATTAGCGCCCATAGCCGTATCAGAAGGTTGTAAAGTTGTAGATAATTCCAGTGCATGGCGTTTGGATGATAACGTTCCCCTGGTAATACCAGAAGTTAATCCTGAAGCTTTGCGCAACAACAAGGGAATTATAGCAAATCCTAACTGTACAACTATACAAATGCTTGTGGCATTAAAACCTCTCCATGATTTATATACTATTAAACGTATAGTTGTATCTACTTACCAGGCAGTTTCTGGCAGTGGCCAAAGAGCAATTGAGGAGCTAAAAAACCAAGGAAAACAATTTGCCAAGGGTGAAGAAATTACCTACAATGTGTATCCTCATCAAATTCTTTTTAATGCCATACCCCATGTGGATGTTTTCTTAGACAATGGCTATACAAAAGAAGAAATGAAAATGATTAATGAAACCCATAAAATCTTAGATCCTTCCATAAAAGTTTGTCCTACCACGGTTCGTATTGCCGTATTTAGGGGACATAGCGAATCTGTAAATATTGAAACGGAAAAACCTATAGATATTGCTGAAGTTAAAGAAGTATTAAGCAAAGCAAAAGGAGTTGTGCTTGTAGATAATCCTCAAGAAAACTTATATCCTATGGCAATTAATTGTGAAGGTAGAGATGAAGTATTTGTAGGCAGAATTCGCAGAGACGAAACTGTGGAAAATGGTTTGAATATGTGGGTAGTTGCGGATAACTTGCTGAAGGGAGCAGCCTTGAATACTGTTCAGATTGCGGAAAAGATGATTGAAATGGACCTAATATAACAGGTGGTAGAGATGGATATAGTTGTAGTGAAATTTGGCGGAACATCTGTGGCGACGGAAGAAGCACGGAAGGCAGCAGTATCCCATATAGCTTCCTTGAAGGAAGCTGGAAAAAATGTAATTGTTGTTGTTTCTGCCATGGGGCGCAAAGGGTCGCCCTATGCCACAGATACATTGATATCCTTACTTAGAAAGGATACAAAACCTGAAACCTTAGACTTGTTAATGAGTTGTGGCGAAACAATTTCCGCCTGTGTATTTGCAGACAGCCTCATGGCAGAAGGCATTGATGCAGTCGCCTTAGCCTCCTGGCAAACAGCTATTATAACCGATGGAATTTTTGGCAGTGCAGATATACTTGATATTGATACCAATCGCATTAAAATGGAGCTTTATGAAGGAAAAGTAGTAGTAATTACAGGTTTTCAGGGAATAAGTGCACGAAAGGAAATGACCACTTTAGGTCGGGGAGGAAGCGATACTTCTGCCGTTGTAATAGGTGGTCTTATGAAGGCCGAGTCGGTACATATATTTACGGATGTACCGGGAATTGCAGTTGTAGACCCTAGAATTGTTCCAAAAGCAAAATTTATGGAATATGTAGATATGGAAAATATGTACACTCTTGCCCTGTGGGGAGCGGGAATTGTACATCCCCGTGCTCTTAAAGAAGCACAAAAATACAATATGGATGTATTTGTTCGTTCCACTTTCCACCAGGGACAGGGAACAAGGATAGAAAAAAATGCAGAATCAGAAGATGGACCTGTAGGAATAGCTCTTATGAAAGAATGTAATCTATTTGTTCCCGAAAAAGGAGATAAACTGATTATAGAAGGAAAAGCCGGTAAAAAGGCAGTTCGTCCAGTAGCCGGCAGTGGTTATTCCCTTTTAACTGTAGTGTTCAGCGGATGTGAGGAAGAGGATATAAAAAATACCATGGAAGATTTGCCTGTTAAGGGTGAGTTATTTATTAATGGATTATGTGCTCATGTATTTGTTGACTCGAATGAAATAGAATTATTAGCCAATGAGTTATACAACAGATTATTTGGAAAGGTGCCAGTTAGTAGCTAAAAGGCTCAGTGTGAAAACGGAGGAATTAAATGAATTTAAAAAAAGATGTTTGTATAATAGGTGGAGGTGTAATAGGTCTTGCAACGGCTTACTACCTTCTAAGAGCCGGTAAGACGGTTGCTATTTTAGAAAGAGCGGAAATGGGAAGCGGTGCTTCCAGTTCCTGTGACGATATGATACTGTTACAGTCAAAAAAGCCGGGTATTGCACTAACCCTGGCAATGGAAAGTTTGGAAATATTTCGAGGATTGCCTGAAGAGTTAGGAATGGATATAGGATTTCTTTCCCTTGGAGGCATGGTAATTATTGAAGATGAGAAACAGCTAAAAATTATGGAGGATTTTGTAAAGCAGCAGGTTTCTTACGGTCTTGATGTGGAAATTGTAGACAGGAAAACATTATTTAAAAAACAACCTCATGTGGCAAGGTATATGATTGCTTCCACTTATAGTAAATCAGATTCTCAGGTGAATCCCCTACTCCTTATGAGAGCGTTTTTACGAAATGGCCTTAAAATGGGAATGGAGGTATTCAGATATACACCCGTTAAAGAAATTGATCAAAAAGGTGATCACTGGATAGTAAATGGAGAAAATGAAATTAGTGTTGAATGTGATAGCGTTGTCATTGCAGCAGGAGCCTGGTCGGCACAGATAGGCAATATGCTTGATATAGATATTCCCATTAAACCTATTAAGGGTCAAATTGCAGTTACGGAGCAAATTGCTCCCATAGGAGAAACTAATTGCTGGACAGCAGCTTATATTGCTTCTAAACATGATCCATCAATAATGCCTGACAGAAGTGAGTATGACAAGGAAATAGGATTAGGATTTGCTTTTTCAAGAGCCAGCGAAGGCAATTATCTAATAGGAAGTACTCGAGAAAATGCAGGTTTTGATAAGACAACAAATTTTAAAGCAATCAGTAGAATGCTGGAACAAACTCGTAAGTATTTCCCCATAATGAATGAGGTAAATATAATTCGTACCATGGCCGGCTTCAGGCCCGGTACAAAGGATGGAAGCCCTATTATCGGTGCTGTAGACGGATTTCCTAATCTTTTTATTGCAGCAGGTCATGAAGGAGACGGAATAGCTCTTTCGCCTATTACGGGAAAATCCGTGGCAGAAATGGTTAGGGGAGTGGGAGACCATAAAAGGTTTGATGAATTGAATCTTCGAAGATTTTCCGTTCCTCAAAAGGAAAAATAAAACACCTAAATAAATATTATTAATTGTATAGTGCGATTTGTATAAATCGTTCTAAAATAAATAAATGAAAGGAGAAAGAATATGGGTACAGCAGGAAAAGTCATTTGGGCTTTAACTATTGCATTATTTGTTGTTTACTTTTTTATCGCTATCAGGCAAAAAAAGCAGGCGGAGCAGAGCTTTGCTAACTATGCAATTGGAGGAGGAGTATTACCTTTCTACTTGCTTTTCTTCACCCACTTTGCTAACATTATGGGTGTTGGTAACTTTATGGGTCATGCAGGAAGTGCCTATGTTAACGGATTGCCTTGGCTTGCATTTATCTTAGGTGAACAAGGGTCAAAAATTATATTCGCTTTAGTCTTTGCAGGTATGGCAGGAAAGATGACCTACAATACCTTCCCAGAAATGATTGATGACTTAATTACCCGTGACAAGGTAACCAGAGCAATGGCCGGTTTGTTGGCATCATCTATTATGATAGCCTGGGTAGGAGGTCAGGGTAAAGCTTTTGGTGAGTTATTCGGTATATTTACAGGAGCAAACCCCGTTCCCATTATACTGTTCTTTACAACTATGTTCGTAATCTATACTACTATGGGAGGAATGCTGTCCTTAGTGTGGATGGACTTGATCCAAGGTCTTATATGTGTTGTATTTGGGGGATTATTCTATATTTTCGCCTTCTCAAAAGTAGATTTCAGTTTTGCAGTATTAGGAGCGCGTCTTGCGGAAGTAGGTCAGGGAGGATTATTTACTTTTGCAGGAACAGATGCAGTGAGTATAATTACTAAGTTTGTAACAGGTTGTGTGGGAATTTTAGTGGCACAAATTTACTGGCAGCCATGTTTTGCAGCAAAAAGTCCTGGGACTGCAAAACGCTCAATGTTCTATGGCGGATCAGTTGCTATAATATACACCATGTTAACTGCCTTGGTTGGATTAATAATAATGACCATAAATCAAGATTTGGATGCAAACTCTGCAATGTCATGGTTCATGTTAAATGAAATGCCGATGTTTATTACCACAATGTTGTTTGTATTAATACTTGCAGCAGGTATGTCCTCCGCGGATTCCAACCTTAACTCAGCTGCAATACTCATTGCAAACGACCTTGTAAGACCTTTCAAAACTGACCTTGACGACAAACAGATGATAACTCTTACAAGGGCCTTAACAGTTGTAATAGGTATACTTTCAGCCTTAGGTGGAATATATGCCGCTTCCATAATGAGCTTGTTCTCCAGAGCATATTCAATGGCAGGCGCCGGCTTGGTACCCTTGCTCATTATAGGATTATTGTGGAAAGAAGAAAGTGGAGTGGAACCTACCATGGGTAAGAAAAACAGTAAAGTTACACCTTGGGGAGCTCGTGTAGGTATAGTGGTAGGAGCTGTACTTTCCCAGGTAAAAGCTTTAGGTCCCAATGCCATACTAATCGCCCTATGTGCTTCCGCAGTAGCTATAGTGGTAATATCCTTAGTTACTAAGAATATCGATAACAATCCTAAATTTGTCAGCGAAGGTAATGTAAATCCAGTACAGAAGGTATATTAATATAAACCTTAAAGATTTAGCCTTTATTGTACATATTCATGCCTTTAAGGCATGGTATGTACAATATTGCTAAAGGTACGGACGGGAGGATATATGCGAAAAAAACTTCAAGAAAAGGAAATTGCGGTACTTGAGGCTCTTAAAGCAGCAGAAAGCCCTATGGGATCCTGGATTTTAGTTGAGAAATTAGAGGAAAAGGGGCACTATGTAAGCTCTGCAACTGTAGGAAGAATTCTCAGCAGGCTTGAAAAAAGAGGTTTTGCTGAAAAATGTGGAAATAACGGCAGAGTAATTACTCAAATGGGAATAGAAGCCTTGAGTAACAGTAAAATCCGTGACCATTTAAATGAACAAACCCAGACCTTGGAACAAATGATTTCAACGACAGTGTTGGAAGATTATATTACTGTTTTACAGGCCAGAAAGGCAATTGAAAGAGAGACGGCACGATTAGCCGCTGAAAATATAACTCAGGAAGAATTAGATGCAATTGAGAAAATATTAGAAGAGCAAAGGGAAAAGCACAAAAAAGGTGATTCCGTTGCCCACTGTGATATTTCTTTTCACCGGGCAATAGCCAAAGCATCTCGAAATAAAGTTCTCGAAACACTATACTTAATGCTTTTCAGCTATGGGCAGCAAACAAACATATTCGAACATGTGCGTAAGCAGGTAAATGCCATCTACATGACATCCCATGTTGAAATATTTGAAGCCTTGAAAAACCATGATGCGGAATTAGCGGAAAAATGTATGCTTAAACATATAGATAGTCTTATAGAAGATGTAACTAAGTACTGGGATTTATTTTATTAAATATGTCAACACAATGTTTAAACAAACTTTATAGAAATAGAGGTAATGAAAATGTGTGATGAAATAATATGCCGCTGTGAGGAAATTTACCGGAATGAAATAGAAGCCGCCATTGAAGACGGTGCCGTAACAGTTAATGAAGTTAAGCGCTTCACAAGAGCTGGCATGGGGCTGTGCCAAGGCAGAACCTGCAGAAGACTTGTGGAACGAATATTGTCTGAAAAAACAGGCATACCTCTCAGTGAAATACAGCCATCAACTTACCGTCAACCGGTTCGTCCGGTACGGTCAGATGTAATACAAGAATATAATAAAATGAAATCAGAAGGAGGACAAACGAATGAATAATTGGGGTAGAATAATAACAGCTATGGTTACTCCCATGGATGCAGAAGGAAATGTAAATTATGATAAAGCGGTGGAACTGGCAAAGCACTTGGTAGAACAAGGGAGTACAGCCCTGGTAATAAACGGAACTACGGGAGAATCCCCTACTGTGACAGCAGATGAAAAGGAAAAACTCCTTTCATGTATTAAAAAATCAGTAAATGTCCCTATAATTGCAGGAGTAGGAACTAATTCCACAGCTGCAACAATTGAAAATGCTCAAAGAGCAGAAAAGGTAGGAGTTGACGGTCTATTAGTAGTAGTACCCTATTATAATAAACCTAACCAGCAATCTCTTTACGAACATTTTTCAGCAGTGGCAAAGGCAACTAAATTACCTATTATGTTGTACAATGTACCAGGACGTACAGGTATTAACATGACGGCTGAAACTTCCGTAGCTCTTTCCAAAATTCCAAACATTGTTGCCCTTAAAGAAGCATCAGGGGACTTAAATCAACTGGCAACAGTAGTACGGGATACAGATGATGACTTTTATGTATATACGGGAGAAGATGCCCAAATTCTGCCTACGTTGGCTGTAGGGGGATACGGTGTTGTGTCTGTAACAGCACACGTTGTATGTAAAGAAATTAAAAATATGATAGACCATTACTTGAATGGTAACGTACAAGAGGCAGCAAAAATTCATTTGAAACTTATTGATGTTTCTGAAAAATTGTTTATGACAGCAAACCCTATTCCAGTAAAAGCAGCTCTTAATCTATTAGGTATGGATGTAGGAATTACACGTTTGCCATTAGCTGCACCATCTGAAGATGTTATCAAGGCGGTAAAAGATTCTTTGACTGAACTGGGACTTCTTTAGGAGGTAAAATAATGAACAGAATACCCAATCATCCAATTTTAGATGAAGAAAAGCCCGGCAAAGAAGTGCAAATATTTGTGGATGGTAAACCAATAATGGCCCGTGAAGGTGAAATGATTGCTGCTGCTTTAATAGCAAACGGCATATACATAAACCGCTATACTGCACATAAGCACAAACCTAGGGGAATATACTGCGCTATAGGACGTTGTACCGATTGTATTATGACGGTGGATGATGTTCCAAACGTGCGTACCTGTGTTACTCAGGTAAAGGAAGGTATGAGGATTACTACCCAGCATGGTATGGGAGTTTGGTCTGAGGAGGGACGAAATGATTGAAGTTGAATTAGCAATAGTGGGAGCAGGTCCTGCAGGGTTATCAGCAGCTATTGAAGCCCGGCGTGCAGGAGCAGAAGTTTTGCTCATAGATGAAAATTCACGTCCCGGAGGACAACTCTTTAAACAGATTCACAAATTTTTTGGTTCCCGGGCTCACAAGGCAGGAACCAGGGGTATGAATATTGGTACAGAACTTTTACGTGAAAGTAAAGAATTAGGTATAAAAACATGGCTTAAGGGAGAAGTTTGCGGAATAGAGGATGGACACAAACTTTGGGTTGTAATAGACAGAAATCGTAGTGAATTTGTAAAAGCTAAAAAAATAATACTGGCAACTGGTGCAACAGAAAATGCTGTGTCTTTTCCCGGCTGGGATCTCCCTGGCGTAATGGGAGCAGGGGCAGCACAGACTATGATTAATGTTCATCGTGTACTTCCTGGCAGAAAAGTAATAATGTTAGGTTCCGGTAACGTAGGTGTTATAGTTGCCTACCAACTTTTACAGGCCGGTGCAGAAGTGGTTGCTATTTTGGAAGCTGCTCCCAAATTAGGAGGCTACGGTGTTCATACGGCCAAGGTGGCAAGAGCGGGAGTTCCACTATATGTTTCTCACACCATCAAACGTGCCTTTGGAACAGACAGGGTGGAAGCAGTAGAAATAGTTGAGTTAGATGAACAATTCAAACAAATTACAGGAACAGAACGTACCTTGGAAGTTGATACCATATGTATAGCAACAGGGTTGACACCTTTAACAGAATTAGCCTGGCTTGCAGGATGTAAATTTAATTACATTCCTGCATTGGGAGGACATCTGCCCATTCATGACCATAAAATGCGTTCAACCCAACCCGATATATTTATTGCAGGAGATATATCTGGAATAGAGGAAGCCAGCACTGCTATGGAAGAAGGAAGGCTTGCAGGTATAAATGCAGCTTGTGAATTAGGATATATTACACAAGAAGAAGCTGAAAATCGTTCACGGGAAATATGGGATAGTCTTAATTCCCTAAGAAGCGGCTATTTTGGACAAAAACGCCGCGATTCAAAAGACTTAATGTTACAAAAGGGGAAAGAGGTGATTAAGTGAAAGAATCTTTAAAAACTACGGGTGCTCCATCTTTGGAGGAGCTACGAAACTCTCCAGGATTTCCAACCCGTGAACAGCTGCGTAAAGGACCCGTTGCCATAATTGAATGTATAGAAGAAATTCCATGTAACCCTTGTGAAGCATCATGCCCTCAGGGGGCTATAACCATAGGTGAAAACATTACAAATTTACCTAAACTTGATTTCGAAAAATGTATTGCTTGTGGCATGTGCATAGCAGCATGTCCCGGATTAGCAATTTATATAAAGGACTATACTTATAGCGAAACTATGGCATTACTGTCATTTCCTTATGAATACTATCCCCTTCCACAGGTGGGAGATACAGTTCAAGCTGTAGACAGACATGGAAAGTATGTATGTGACGCTAAAGTAATCCGTGTCCGTAATCCAAAGTCCAATGACCATACAGCAATTGTTACTATAGAATATCCTAAGGAACATTTTGATGAAGTGGTAAGTATTAAAAGAATTGTTATGCCCTAACTCTACAAGGCATAAGACCAATATTGGTTTTATGCTTTTTATACTTATCCTTCTGCTATTATCTGTATATATTTTCTTGACATATATTATATATAGTAATATACTTTTAAAAATTCCACCATTGAAAAGTAGGAGGTAAATATGAATGTAGTTATATGCGGTATAAACGGCGCCATGGGCAAAGTCTTACAGGAGGAAATCAAATTATACGAAAATGTAAATTTAATAGGTTCCATTTCCCCCTATAAGGGAGACTACGGACAAAATATTACTGAAAAGGTAGATGTGGTAATAGATTTTTCAAAGCCTGGAAACTTGGATTTTTTATTAGAATATGCCACTAATAAAAAATGTGCTTTATTAATTTGTACTACAGGATTTAAAGAGGATGAAAAAAATAAAATAAAAGAAGCTGGCAGCTCAATACCTGTCATGCTATCTTCAAACACTTCCTTGGGAATAAATGTTTTAAGAAAAATAATAAAAAACATATCTCCTGAATTAAAAGACTTCGACATAAACATGGTGGAAAGATACCATAACAAGAAAAAGGCAGTAATTAGCGGAACATCTAGCACCATGGCCCAAGATATTATGGAAGCAACGGACAGAGATCATGTGGAAACCCATGTTATAAGAGAAGGCACTATTCCCGGTGAACACATTGTAATATATTCGGGAGTTGATGAAGTTTTGGAAATCAAGCATACTGCTTTTTCTAAGAGAATATTTGCCCGGGGAGCTATAGATTTAGCGTTGAAACTTTACAAAAAAGAACCAGGATTCTATTTAACGGAAGATTTCTTTTAGCTATAGGGAGGTAACTATGGAGAAAATAAGAATTGGAATAGTGGGATACGGTAACATAGGCAAAGGTTTAGAAACTGCCATACAAAACAACCCTGATATGGAATTGGTTGCAGTATTTACAAGAAGAGACCCTTCCACTTTAAAGATTAAGGACAAAAAAGCAAAGGTAGTACATTTTTGTGATGCTGAAAAATACAAAGAAACTATAGACGTAATGGTTTTGTGCACAGGTTCAGCCAAAGACCTTCCTGTACACGGAGTTGAATTTGCAAAAATGTTTAATACGGTAGATAGTTTTGATACTCATGCAAAAATCCCCGAGTATTTAAAAAATGTTAACGAAAGTGCTCTTTCTTCAGGAAAAGTAAGTATAGTATCCATTGGATGGGACCCGGGACTATTTTCCATGATAAGAATGATTTCAAATGCAGTACTGCCTAATGGAAAAGATTATACCTTCTGGGGAAAGGGTGTCAGCCAGGGCCATTCTGATGCCATACGAAGAGTGGAGGGAGTGAAAAAAGGTATACAGTACACCATACCTATCGAAAGTGCCGTGGAACGGGTACGGAAGGGAGAAAACCCTGACCTTACAGCAGGAGAAAAACATATCAGAGAATGCTTTGTAGTTTGCCATGAAGGTGCTGATAAAAATAAAATTGAAGCAGAAATAAAGAATATGCCCGATTACTTTGCCGATTACCAAACCAAGGTCCACTTTATTGATGAAGAAGAATTTGAAAAAAACCATACAAAAATGCCTCACGGAGGACTTGTAATAAGGAGCGGTGTAACGGGGGAAGAAATACTACATAACCAGACTATTGAATTTTCTTTAAAATTAGAAAGTAATCCAGAGTTTACAAGCAGCGTACTGTTGGCCTATGCAAGGGCTGCCTACCGCATGAACAAGGAAGGAATGAAGGGAGCCAAGACCATATTTGATGTTCCTATTTTCTATTTATCTCCTAAAAGCAGGGACGAATTAATAAAAGAGCTGTTATAAAATTTTCTGTTAATAAATAATTATACTTGACATATTATATTAATAAGATTATACTACTGTTTAAATTAAATATTTTCATGGGTATATTACAGAGGCCGCGATGATCAAGAGTAGAAGTTACTTCGAAAGGGTGATTCGCCGAAGGGAGTTCCTCCCTGGGATTACATTTAATAGATGTAATACTGTTATTATAGGATGCACCCCAGTCCTATATTAGAGAGCTGTAATGTGCTGGGCAGAAGGTTCGATGTATATAAGCGTCTGAGAGCCCTTTTGCTCTTAAGGCGCTTTTTTTATTGCCCTTCCCTAATCCAGTATTGATTAATAATCGGGTATTGTCACATCTCTATTTGTGGTGCATTTAATAGTAAACGACATGAAATATTTAATATAATATCGAAAGAGGTGGACTATGAATTTGGTTTTATGCGGCGTAAACGGAGCAATGGGTAAGGTACTATTGGAGGAAATGGAAACTTACGAAAATATAAAGTATATAGGAGCCCTGTCACCAAGAAACGGTAACAGAGGACAGAATATTAAGGAAAAACCCCATGCAGTAATAGATTTTTCACACACGTCAAATCTTGAATTTTTATTGGAATATTCCATAGAAAAAAATTGTGCACTATTAATTTGTACTACTGGTTTTAATGATGAAGATAAAGAAAAAATAAAAGAGGCAGGAAAGTATATTCCAGTTATGTTATCTTCAAATACTTCCTTTGGAGTAAATGCCCTAAGAAAAATAGTAAAGAGCATTTCTACTAATCTTAATGGATTTGGCATAGATATCGTGGAAAGACACCATAACAAAAAAATTGATACTCCCAGTGGAACGGCAAAGACATTAGTAGAAGATATTAAAGAAGTAACGGGAAGAGAAAATGTAAATACATATTCTTTAAGAGCAGGCAGTATTCCAGGAGAACATTCTGTAATATTTTCAGGAGTAGATGAAATATTGGAAATAAAACATGTTGCTTATTCAAAGAAAATATTTGCTCGGGGAGCCTTAGACTTGATTCAAAAACTTTATCTTAAGGAACCAGGATTTTATTTAACGGAAGATTTCTTTTGATTGTTCGCGAATAGAACACAGTTGTATTAATTATATTGACATGTTATTGTATGTATGTTATTGTTATAAAGATATTTTACTATGGAGGAAAGAATGTTAAAAGTAGCTAAATTTGGAGGCACATCTTTATCTGATGCTCAGCAATTTAAAAAAGTTTATAATATAGTAAAAAATGACGTAAATAGAAAATACGTGGTAGTATCTGCACCGGGAAAAAGAACCAAAGATGATAACAAGATAACTGACTTACTATATCTTACCCATGCACATATAAAATATTCCGTTCCTTACGAACCTGTTTTAAAAATAATAGAAGATAGGTTTAAACTTATTAAAGAAGAACTGAATTTAAAAACTGATTTAGACACGGAATTTAGGATCATAAGAGAGCATTTAGACAATAAATGCAGTGAGGACTATATTGTAAGCAGGGGAGAATACCTAAGTGCTAAATTAATGGCTGATTATTTAAACTGTGATTTTGTAGATGCCAAGGATGTTATTTTCTTTAACTATGATTGCAGTGTAAACGAAGATAAAACCAGGGAAAAGTTAAAAGAAATACTAGGAAGAAGTGCGAGGGCGGTAATTCCCGGCTTTTATGGTTCCTATCCCGATGGAACTATTAAGACCTTTTCAAGAGGCGGTTCCGACATTACGGGATCAATTGTTTCCAATGCAATGGGAGCTACTATATATGAAAACTGGACTGATGTATCAGGCTTCTTGGTAGCAGATCCTCGAATAGTGGAAAATCCCAAACAAATTAATAAAATTACCTACCAGGAATTAAGAGAGTTGTCTTACATGGGAGCATCGGTGCTCCACGATGAAGCAATTTTCCCTGTAAGAGAGGCGGGTATTCCCATAAATATCAAAAATACTAATGAACCTGAAAATCCCGGCACCCTTATTATCAGAGACGATCAGGTGGATGAAGATTATGCCAAGGAACATATTATTACTGGGATAGCAGGAAAGAAAGACTTTTCATTCTTCTATGTTCATAAGGAACATATGGCAAATGAGGTGGGGATTTTACGAAAAGCACTGGAAGTGTTTGAAAACAGAGGTATAAGTGTTGATCACATTCCTTCAGGAATTGACAGCTTCACCATTGTTCTTCCATCAGAAAGGGTGGAAAAGATAAGCCATGAAATCGTGGAAGAGTTAAAAATAAAGTGTAAGACAGAAAATGTTCAAGTACATAGAAACTTAAGTTTGATAACAACAGTTGGAATAAAAATGGCTTACCAGCCAGGTACTTCTGCCATATTATTCAAAGCCTTAGGAGATAACAATATTAACATCCGCATGATAGACCAGGGATCCAGCGAAATAAACATAATAGTAGGGGTAGAAGATAAAGATTTTGATAAGGCTATTCGTGCCATTTATAATGCATTTATAAACCAATAGACTAATCGGACCTCCGATTAGTCTATTTTATATAACCGCCTAACATGGATTTTATATCATTTACTGTTATGTAGGCTTCAGGGCACTGTTCCTTTATTATTCTTACAGCTTCAGGAATCTTTTTTCTCTTAAGTTGAATGAATAAAAGGTTTTTAATACTGTTGTTTTTCCCTTTACCTTCAATAATAGTAACTCCATAACCTCGATCTCTTAGAATACCGGCAAGGGCTTCGCCACTTTTTTCTCCTACAACTACCTGAATAGAAGCTAAACCTACGGCTATTTTCGATTCGATAGTAACACCTACAAAATTACCTAAAGCAAAGGCTGCAGCATAAACAAGCGCCTTTATAGGATCCTCAGTAATATTATTCAGTACGGAGCTCACCACTACTAACCAAATAATAATTTCAGTAAATCCTAAAATAGCCCCCTTAACTCTTTCTCCTTTGTTAATTAAAACTATTCTAACTGTTGAAATGGATACCTCTACTATCTTTGCAAAAAAAATAATAGAATATAGCAAAGGTCCCTTCATATTCATTAAAAAATCCATAAATCACCTCAAATATTTTGTCAGAGGTATTCTACTTCTTTTTCAATAAATTTGCAATAGTTATAAACTATAATTAAAAAAAGATACTAAACAGTAATCTTTTATTTTTTATAAAAGTATTGTATAATCAATTAAAAAAAGTAAGAAGGTAGAGTATGAGATTAAGATATGTACCAGGACAGTACCAATACTTGAAAAAATGCGAAAAAGTAATTATGTATCCGGAAAAACTTGGGTACAAATTAAACCATATGTTCAATAACAATAATCCCATACATGTTGAAATAGGATGTGGAAAAGGAAAATTCCTACGGGAAATTGCAATTAACAATCCTGACATAAACTATTTCGGGTTTGAAAAAGATGTAAAGGTCGCCTACAGGTGTGCAAAGAATATTACTGAAGATGATCCACCCAACTACTTTATTGTTTATGCAAATGCAGAATCATTAAAAGAAATATTTGAGGAAGGTTCAATAGAAAGAATTTATTTAAATTTTTCAGACCCGTGGCCGAAAGCTTCCCACCACAAAAGACGCCTCACTCATAAGAAATTTTTAGACATTTATAAAGCTGTACTTACTGATAATGGCGAAATACACATGAAGACAGATAATAATGATTTATTTGAATTCTCCATTGAACAATTGGAAGAGGACAACTGGGAGTTATTAATGGTGACCAGAGATTTGCATAACAGCATTTACAAGGAAGGAAATATAATGACCCTGTATGAGGAAAAATTCGTAAAAGAAGGCAAGAAAATAAATAAGCTAGTAGCTAAAAGGAAAAATGGATAATAGTAAGTACATTATAGTTTACTTATTAACAATGAATTCAATTTCTTTCATTTTATTCTTTATTGACAAGAAAAAGTCAATAAAGAATAAATGGAGAATTAAGGAAAATACACTTCATACAGTGGGATTTATGGGAGGAATAGCAGGTAGTATAGCCGCCATGATATTGTTTCGCCATAAAACAAAAAAACTTAAATTCATTATAATTACAGTAATTGCACTGATATTTAACTTGTTATGCATTTATAAATTAATAGTTTCAAGATTATTGGTATAATAGAAAATGACTGAGGTTGTCTCAGTCATTTCTCTTATATTTCAAATCCACCATCAACTTTTATAATTTGACCGTCTATAAATGATGATTCATCAGAAGCCAAGAAAAGTGCTACGCTGGCAATATCTTCAGGTTTTCCAACTCTTTTCAATGGGCATTCATCAATCATTTTCTGAACAGCTGAAGGTCCTCCTATACTGTCAACCATTGCTGTATGAATAAGTCCTGGTGCAATTCCATTTACACGGATTTCAGGTCCTAATTCCCACGCCATTGATTTTGTAAGTCCATTCATAGCATGTTTTGAAGATACATAAGCAGCAAAGCCATGATGTGCTCCAAATCCTGCTACTGAAGAAGTATTAATTATAACACCTTTTCCTTTTTCCTTCATTATAGGAGCTACTAATTGAGTTAAATATAATGCCGAAGTTACGTTAACGTTGAATATATTATTCCATTCATCCAAGGATACATCCTGAAGAGGTGACATACTTAAAGCCCCTGCGTTATTAAATAGAATATCAACTGTTCCATATGTATCTAAAGTTACATCAACTAATCTTTTTACATCTTCAACTTTTGATGTATCTACAATAACATATATTGCTTCATTTCCTTCTTCTTTAATTTGATCTACAACCGCTTTTGCTCTTTCTTCATTTCTTCCAGTAACTACAACTTTAGCACCTTCACGGGCAAACAATACTGCCGTAGCACGTCCCATTCCAGACGTTGAACCAGTAACTATCGCAACCTTACCTTCTAATCTTTTCAACTCTATACCTCCTGTCATTTAATTAACTATTTTAAACTTAGTCTACAATATAACAAATCCCAAAACAATGTCAAAAATGATGAGGGAAAAATTTAATAATACATGTTTTGACTAAAAAAACATTGGAAACCGTTTAAGTTTTGAAATAAATCTCAAAAGCTATTCCATTATATTCTAAATATGGTATAATATTATTGATGGTAATATTTCAAAAGGAACATAACTTTGTAATTAGGGGTATATAAATGTATATTGCAAGATTTAATGAAAGGACTTTAAAGGTTCAGTCAGTTAGAGAACATACCTTAAGTGTAGCCAACTTATGTAAAATATTTGGCAGAAAATTAAATATTTCTTCATTTTTATNNGGTAAGTATAGTGTTAGATTTCAAGATTATATAGAGTTAGAGTTAAAGAAGGTTCAAGATGGAGATAAAGAAACAGACAAAGTTGCTGACAAAGAAGACCATGGAGTTTTTGGAGGTAAATTTATTTATGAGACATTTAATAAACGCGATCCTATTAGTTGTATAACCTCTGAAATATTAGCATTAATTTGTTGTTATCATCATGGTGGATTACCGGATTGTGTTAACAGAAGATCGGAAGTAACGTTATTGGAAAGATTTAAAAAGATCAGCTCAAGTAATATGCAGGAAGTTTACAAAAAATTCAATGACGATCTTAAAGTTGATATTAATAAAATTTTTGATGAAGCGTGTTATGAAGTACAATTAATTGTTGAAAAAATTAAAGAATTTAAAGATGAAGCATTTTTTGCTATGCACTTATTTATTAAGACAGCTTATAGCATGTTAATTGATGCGGATAGATATGATAGCTATTTATTTGAATCAGAATATATTGGTAATAACGAAATAAACAATATAGAAATAGAAGCTGCAAAAATATGGTATAAATATTTAATAAGACTTGAGAAAAAGTTAGAAGAATTTAAAATGAAATCAAATATTAGTGAAAATGAAAAAAGAATAAATAAAATTCGCCAAGATATATCGGATGAGTGCTTGAGCTTTGCAAAAAATAATGAAGGTATATATACGCTTACGGTTCCTACAGGCGGCGGGAAAACATTATCAAGCTTAAGGTTTGCGCTGAGACATGCAGAATTAAAAAATAAAGATAGGATTATATATGTTTTACCATACACTACAATAATAGAGCAAAACGCTGAAGAAGTTAGAAAGGCATTAAATTGTAAAGGAGATTTGCTTGAACATCATTCAAATATATTAGAGGATGATAAGGGTGAAAACTATAAATTATTAACGCATAGATGGGAGAATAAAATAATATATACAACTATGGTTCAATTTCTTAATACTTTTTACAATAAGGGTACTCAAGACATGAGAAGAATGCACAATTTATTAAATAGCATTATTATTTTTGATGAAATTCAAACTATCCCAATAAAATGTATGGATTTATTCAACGGTTGTATAAATTATCTTAATAGAATAGGGAATTCCACAATTGTATTATGTTCGGCAACACAGCCAGAGTTGAATAAAGCAAATGTCTCAATACAGTTTAGCGAGCAAAGAGAAATAATAAAAGATGTTAATATTAAATTTAAAATTCTTGAAAGAGTTGAAGTTATAGATTCTACAAGAAAAGAAGGATACACGTATGAAGAGGCAAGTTCTTTTATATATGATATTAAAAAAACTGCAAACAGCGTATTAATGGTTTGTAATACTGTCAATTCGGCTGCTACAATATATGACCTGTTAAGTAAAGTCATTGACAAGGATGTAGACTTATACTTTCTAAGCTCAAATCTCTGTCCTACACATAGAAAGGATGTTTTATCAAATATAAAAAAAGGTCTAAAAAACAATAAACACCTTATATGTATAAGTACTCAGTTAATAGAAGCTGGAGTAGATATTAGTTTTGATGTTGCTGTTAGGGCATTAGCAGGCCTTGATTCTATAGCCCAGACTTCAGGTAGAATGAACAGAAATGGAGAAAGAGAAAAAGGGTATGGCTATATTATAAATCTTAATGATGATGATGAGTTAAAAAGATTAACAGAAATCAGGTTAGGTAAAACACATTGCAAAGAATTGTTAGATGATTATGCTGAAGATAGTAATTTGTTTGAGAATAGCTTATTATCTCCAGAGTCAATAAAAAAATATTTCAAATATTACTATACTGATCCAATTCTAAATAATAATATGAATTACCCTGTTAGGAATACAAGTATATACGAGATGCTTAACTATAATGAATTAAATAAAGACGGCTATGAGGATGATTATCCATTACAGTTTATTTACAAGTTTAAAACAGCAGGTGAACTATTTAAAGTAATAGATAATGATACTAAGACAGTACTTGTACCTTATGGAAAAGGCAAAGGATTAATATCTGAATTGTTAAGTAGTGATTCTTATGACAAAAAGAAAATTTTGATTGATAAACTGGGACATTATTCTGTTAATATTTACAATAATAAATATGAAGCACTAAAAAAAGAGGATGGGATAATATTCAATAGGGAATGTGGTGTACATATCTTAAAAGACTTTTATTATGATGAAGTAAAGGGGGTAAGTTTAATAAAGAACCTAGAATTTCTCAATTTTTAATAATAAAAAGCATATAGCAAAAGAACATGTGCTTTTTATAATAACATTCTAATGATTTCAATCCACATATTTCGATTACATAGTAATATTAACATAAAAAGTAGAAAAATTCATTGATAAGTGTAAACAGTTGGGCTTTTATTTAATAAAAGGTAAATAATTATATTACAATAGAATAGGAAGGGAGGTTCGTGTGGATAATTATGGACAACATAGTTAAATTTAATGTTTCGGGTAAATATGCATTATTTACCGACCCATTAACTAAAATTGGTGGGGAGAAATCTACTCTTATGATTCCGACCTATCAGGCTCTTAAAGGAATATGTGAGAGTATATACTGGAAACCCAGCATTATCTGGTATATAGATAGTATACATATTCTCAATCCAATTAAAACAGAAAGTAAAGGAATACGTCCATTAAATTACAATGGCGGAAACGACTTATCTTATTATACTTATCTCGTAGATGTTAGTTATAATGTAACAGCTCATTTCGAATTTAATAGAAACAGACTAGATTTAGAATATGATTTTAATGAAAATAAGCATTATTTCATCATGAAAAGATGTATCAAAAAAGGAGGTAGAAGGGATATCTTTTTAGGAACTCGAGAGTGTCAAGGATATGTTGAGCCAGCAGTATCTCAAAATGGATATTATTCATCCATGGGAACAATGGAATTTGGACTTATGTATCATTCGTTAAGCTATCCTGACGAAAATGGTATGGACAAGCTTATAGCTAAGTTTTGGAGACCTAAAATGGTTAACGGAACTATAAAATTTTGCAGACCTGAAGACTGTGAAAAAGAAGTTATAATTAAGGACATGAAAATGAAAAAGTTTGACGATACAAATTTTTCAGGCGTAGATGATACAATTATTAATTATGGCATATTAGAAGGTGATAGTATATGAGCTGGATGAAATCATTATACGACACCTATGAAAACGCTAACAAGACTGCAAATATAAGAAATAACGGGTTGTTAAAAGTTGCACACTCCAGGCAGAATGCCCAAATAGAGGTAACAATTAATAAGCATGGAAATTTTATAAATGCTCAATTTGTACCTAAAGAAGAAGCAGATACGGTAATTCCTGTAACAGAATCCTCTGCAAGCAGAGGCTCAGGTTCAGCACCCCATGGATTATTTGATAAATTAAAGTATATTGCCGGTGATTATGAGAAATACACAGGTAAAGATAATTCTAAATTTCATAATGATTATATGAATGGATTAAGGGAGTGGGTTCAGTCATCATACACATCTGCTAAAATTAAAGCAGTATACGATTATTTAAAGAAAGGATGTATAATACATGATTTGATAGAATCCAATATACTATCAGTTGAAAACGGAAAACTTACTAAAAAATGGCTAAAAACAGATATTAAACTTTCTGCAGGTAACCAAGAGGATGCCTTTGTTAGATTCAGGGTCTCTGGAATAGATGACATTACAGCTCTATGGCAGGATTCTGATTTACAGGATAAATATGTCAATTATTACCTGGAAAAACAAAACGAAAAAGAATTCTGCTATATAACAGGTCAATATTTACCTATTAGCCGTAATCATCCTTCAAGAATAAGACATCCAGGAGATTTTGCTAAGCTGATTTCATCTAATGATACTAGTGGATTTACCTACAGAGGCAGATTTAGTGATGCAGATGAAGCATTTACCGTAAGTTATGAAGTTTCTCAAAAAGCGCATAATGCATTAAAATGGTTAATTGATAAGCAAGGACAAAGAGTAGGAGAAAAGGTATTCGTTTTATGGGGGTTAGAAAATGAAAAAACTCCTCCGTTATTAGTTAGTACCTTTGGTTTTACTAACAAAGCTGAGAAAGATTTTGATACAAAGTTTCCAGCTGCAAACAAATTTAATAGTGCTATAACAGGATATAAGAACCAATTAGATTTTAAAAGCAAGCTCATTCTATTGGGCTTAGATTCTGCAACTCCCGGTAGATTATCAGTAATTTTTTACAGAGAATTCATGGGACAACAAGGCAATGAATTAATTGAGAATATTAAAAGTTGGCACGAAAACAGCACTTGGAGAAATAGTTATAAAGGACAAGATAAAAAAAGAGTATACTTTATCGGAGCTCCATCTCCTGTTGACATTGCAAGAGTTGCTTATGGAACCGAGCAGAACGGAGAAATAAAATGCAGCAATGAAAAGATACTGTCAAGTGTTGTTGAACGTATTCTGCCATGTATAAGTGATGGTGCTAAAATTCCAAGGGATATTGTAAATGCAGCAGTTAATAAATCTTTTCATCCACAAAATTATTCTGTTATAGAAAATTGGTACGAAGTATTAGCAACAGCATGTTCGGTATATAGAAAGTATTTATATGATTATGAAAAGGAGGTTATTAGTATGGTGATTAATGATGACTACAAAGATCTTTCGTATAACTGCGGAAGATTGCTGGCCGTGGCAGATGCAATAGAAAGATGGGCATCTAATGACAAAGAAAGAGCGACAAATGCTGTAAGATATTTCACAAGGTTTTCTAAGCGTCCATGTGAAACATGGAGTTTAATAAATGATAGGTTATCTATTTATAAGCAACAGCTAGGTAGTAAGGGAAATAAACTATATTATTTACTTGGAGAAATATCAAGTAAAATTGATCCTGAGGAATTTGCAAAAGCTAAGAATTTAGATGGTAGAATGAGTTTAGGATTTGATAGTCAAAGACAAAGTATAATAAAAGAATCTATTGAAAAGTCAATAGAAAAGAAAAAAATAATTAATGGAGGTAATAATGATGGAAGTATTGAAAAACAAGATTGATTTTGTAGCAATTATTTCTGTAAAGGATGCAAACTGCAATGGCGACCCACTGAACGGAAATATGCCTAGAACAACATACCAAGGATTAGGTGAAATCTCTGATGTATGTATAAAGAGAAAAATAAGAAACAGATTATTAGATATGGGCGAAAGTATTTTCGTGCAATCGGACGATAAAAATATTGATGGTTATAAAAGTCTTAGAGAAAGAGCAGAAGGAAATAAAGAGTTTAACGAAGAAATAAAAAAGGGCAAGAAAGCTGATCGAGAAAGAGCTTATAAAATAGCTTGTAAAGAATGGATGGACGTAAGAAGTTTTGGACAAGTTTTTGCATTCAAAGGTTCAGAATTATCATTAGGTATTCGTGGACCGGTTTCTGTACATCCAGCTTTTAGTGTTGATCCAATTGATATAACAAGTATACAAATTACCAAAAGTGTAAACAGTGAATCTAAAGAAGGCAAAGCGTCAGACACTATGGGTATGAAACATAGAGTAGATTTTGGAGTATATGTATTAAAAGGAAGTATAAATGTTCAATTGGCTGAAAAGACAGGTTTTACAACAGACGATGCTGAAAAAATTAAAGAAGCAATAAGAACTTTATTTGTTAATGATTCCTCATCTGCTAGACCTGATGGAAGTATGGAAGTTGTTAAAGTATATTGGTGGGAACACAATTGTGCATTAGGACAGTATTCTTCTAAAAAGATACATGACAGTATTGTAATAAAGAAAAAAGAGTCTGTAATTACACCAACAAGCATTAATGATTACGATATAACAGTAAAAGAATTAGATGGATTAGAAGTGAAAGAGTATGAAGGAATATAGCGAAGAAGAATATTTGATGCTTTCCGGGATACAACACTACGCATTCTGCAAAAGGCAATGGGCGTTAATTCATATCGAAAACCAATGGAGTGATAATATTAGGACTATAGAAGGAAATATACTTCATGAAAAAACACATGATAACAGTATAATAGAAAAAAGAGGAAATGTAATAATTTCGCGTGGTATGCCTATAGTTTCAAGGCAACTAGGTATTAGTGGAATATGCGATGTAGTTGAATTTCATAAAGATGTAAATGGTGTAAATATTTTTGGTAGAGAAGAGCTTTATAAGGTGTATCCAGTTGAGTATAAAAAAGGCAAGCCAAAGACAACTGATGTAGATATTATGCAACTAACTGCCCAAGCTATGTGTTTAGAAGAAATGTTATGTTGTGAAGTAGAAAAAGGATATTTATATTATGGAGAAACACGCCATAGAGAAACTATAAAAATCAATTGTGAATATAAAAATAAGGTTATTGATTTAGTAAAAGAAATGCATAGTCTTTTTGAAAAAAAACATACACCTAAGGTTAGGCGTACAAAAGCATGTAATGCTTGTTCTCTTAAAGATATTTGTTTGCCGGTACTACTTAAGAAAAAATCTGTTAGGGAATATATATTACGAGCTATAGATGAGGAGGTGTTCTAGTGAAAAAGCTATTAAATACCTTATATATTACTAATCCTGATTATTATTTATCATTAGATGGACTTAATATAGTGGTTACTGAAAAAAATAATGAAGTCGGTAGGATACCTCTTCATAATCTCGAAGGCATAATTACTTTTGGCTATGCAGGAGTTAGTCCTGCATTAATGGGGGAATGTGCAAAAAATGGCATTTCATTATCATTTTTATCTTACAGCGGGAAATTTCTTGCGGGTATTCATGGTACTATTAAAGGAAATGTAATTCTTAGAAAAGAGCAATTCAAAATATCTGAAGACCCTATTAGGAGTATGCGTATTGCAAAAAATTTTATAATAGGCAAAATCTATAATTCCAAATGGGTAATAGAACGTGCAACAAGAGACCATCCATTGAGATTAGATGTAGAGAAATTAAAGCGCAAGAGTCAATACCTAACCAATTGTTTAAAAATGATAGAAAAAATAAATGGCTTAGATGAATTAAGAGGTATCGAGGGAGTAGCAGCATCAGTGTATTTTTCAGTATTTGATGATTTAATACTTCAACAAAAAGAAACATTTATATTCAGTAACAGAAATAAGAGACCGCCTCTTGATAATGTTAATGCTATGCTTTCATTTGCATATACATTGTTAGTTAGTATGTGTAGTTCTGGATTAGAAACAGTTGGATTAGATCCATATGTTGGCTTTATGCATAGTGATAGACCTGGAAGGGCTTCTTTGGCATTAGACTTAATGGAAGAGTTAAGAGCAGTATATGCTGATAGATTTGTACTAACTATGATTAATAAAAAAATATTAAATGAATCCGATTTTATAGAAAAAGAGAATGGCTCGGTAATTATGACTGATGATGCGAGAAAAACATTTCTCAAACACTGGCAGAATAAGAAACAGGAAGTTATAAAGCATCCATTTTTAGACGATAAGGTAGAATGGGGTATGGTCCCATACGTACAAGCGTTACTATTAGCGAGATATATAAGAGATGACTTAGATGAATACCCGCCTTTTTTATGGAAGTAGGAGGTAATATGCTTGTATTAATAACTTATGATGTAAACACACAAACTGAGAGTGGAAGAAAAAGATTAAGAAAAGTGGCAAGAGAATGCGTAAACTACGGTCAAAGAGTACAAAATTCTGTATTCGAATGTGTAATGGATAGCGCAAAATGTCGAGAAGTAAAAAACATCCTTGAGAAAATTATAGATAAAGAGAAAGACAGTATTAGGTTTTATTATTTAGGTAATAATTATAAAAATAAAGTTGAACATATAGGTGTTAATAGAAGTTATGATGTAGAAGCCCCTCTAATAATATAGTGCGAGAATAGAGTGAACACAAAAACACTGTGTGATTCGCACCAAAAAAACTCACATATATTACTATATTCTGTTTAGTAAAAAAAGAGCAAAGATTTTTATTAACTTAAAATACAAAATACTTAATTATATTTGCAAAATATTAAGTAATGCTTAAAATTTTGCTGTCGCTCCTTACATAGGAGCGTGGATTGAAATAA